>Ga0172377_10000390_pt1 | contig 41191 bp, 35 predicted proteins | sample Pumphouse3metaG_FD_119749 | JGI IMG/M metagenome (GOLD analysis project Ga0172377, IMG submission 119749) | Leachate microbial communities from a municipal landfill in Southern Ontario, Canada - Pumphouse #3 metaG | ecosystem: Engineered > Solid waste > Landfill > Unclassified | place: Canada... | reverse complement strand
TTTCATTCTCAATTTCTGGGATTTTTTCTTCAATTATTGTATCCCCTGTCTTATCTTTTGAATGGTCTACTTCAATATATTCTGCCTGATAAATCTCAGTTTTGATTTCGCTTGTTTCTTGTTTTTCTGGGGCTAAAAATGTATTTTCTTCTTCCGTCCCTAAGATAGGTTTAACGGCTTCACTCCCCGTTTTTTTAAATGCAACTTTTTTATCGTTTTTGAATCGGTTCTTGAATTTTTTTGTTGCGATGCCTATAGCCTTTGTCCCATTACTAAAACTGTCACTATTTAAAAATTTAGACAAGGCTTCATTAGTCTTTTCTATATTTATATTTTTCTCCGTATGTTCACGCAGACCTTCCAAAGACTCAACATTCTTTTTGCGCAGTTTTTCTAGAACAGTAACGATACGACCGTCTACTTTGAGAAACATAATTCTTAATTTACGTAGAATCTTTTCAAACCACAGCCAAAATTCCGCCATTTTTTTCTGATAGGATTCTTTATTGATTCTGCGCGTAGCTCTTTTGTATAAATACAAAAACTTCTCTTTCTCTATCTTTTCTTTTTCGCTCTCTTGGAGAAAAATTTCCTCATTACCAGCTTCTTTCATTTTAGAAAAATTTCTTCCTACAATCGCCAAAATACCAGCCACTGATAAAATAATTATCAACTGGGGCAAAATTTCGAAATCCATATTTTTGTGTTTATAACTTAGCCTTCTTTATTGAATTTTATATCTTCCAGAAGAAGTTTCTTTTTGCTTTTGTCTCCAAATTCAATTATTACTTGTCGAAGCATGATGTTTCGGTCAATCACAGTCCCTTTCTTATTTCCCCATTGCACTTCCTGTCTCTCTCTTGGAAAATCTTCTAAGTTTTTTTTATATTGTTGAGATTCGAAAGCAAGGCAACAGCGCAGTCGGTCACAAAGTCCAGAGAGTCTGTCGCTTCCTCTTTGTCCCATCTGTTGCAGTCGCGCGTCTTCGATGGTTACGCTTTGTAGTGATCCTGAGAATTTCATACAACATAGTCCTCTTCCACAGGCTCCAAAGCCTCCCTTACCTTTTGCTTCGTCTCTTGAGCCGATTTGTTGAAGACGGATTGAGCGTTGGAATTGTTTGGACAAGTCTTTAACTAGTTCTCGAAAATCCACACGCTTTTCTGCGATGAAAGAAAAAGTGACCTTGCTGCCATCAAAGCTGAAATGGGTGTCGACGATTTTCATAGATAAGCTGCGTTTCTTTACCATCTGTCGGCATAGGTTGATCGCTTCTGCCTCTTTTTCTTTGTTGCGTTTACATATCTCCAAATCGGACACATTCGCTTTGCGTATGATGCGGGCGATTTCTTTATCCTTGGTGGTTGTGTTTATCTTTGAAACTATAGCATTGTCGATGCCAGAGTCAAAATTGACAATCACTGTATCACCAACAACAACATCCCATTCAATCGTGTCAAAAACACATGCGTCATCCCAACTAAAAATTTTAGCGCTTATAATCATAAAGAATTTGTTAAAAAGTATCGTCAGTTATTATTGAATTTCAAGCTTAACGAATCTTTTTATCTTCACATTTTCTCCAAATTTTGCGATTTTGCTCGTCAAAAGCGCACCTACTGTCATATTAGGATCCTTTACAAAAGGTTGCGTGAGAAGGCAAGTTTCTTCAAAATGTTTTTTAACCTTTCCCTCAATCATTTTCTCAATAATGTCAGCCGGCTTATCTTCGTCTTTTACACTTTCGGTAATTTCTTCTTTCTTTTCTTTAATTATATCAAGATTAATCTCGTCAACCGTAACATATTTAGGATTCATAGCTAGTATGTGCATCGCAATATCGTGAGCAAATTCTTTAAACTCTTCACCTCTTGCGACAAAATCCGTTTCACAATCGATTTCCACCAAAACTCCAGATTTTCCATCAGTGTGTATATAAGACCCTATTATACCTTCTGCAGTATCTCGTCCACACTTTTTGTTGGCGATTTTGGAACCGCTCTTTTGCATAATTTTGATAGCTTCATCGAAATTACCATTACCTTCTTCGAGAGCTTTTTTACATTGCATCATACTTGCTCCTGTCATATCTCGAAGTTTTTTTACATCTTGAGCTGAAATCATATATTTAAATCTTATTTTGTTAGAAAACTATTTTTTCTTGCCTTCGATTATCGCGTCTGCAATTATGTTTGTAATAAGTTCAATAGAACGAATTGCGTCGTCGTTTGCAGGAATTGGAAAATCTACATGTGAAGGATTCGTGTTTGTGTCAGTAATAGCAATCACTGGAACTTTCTTTGCAAGTGCTTCCAAAACGGCTGTTTCTTCTTCAATAATATCAACAATGAAAATCGCATCTGGAATTTTATTAACCTTTCTGATGCCACCGAATTTAATTTCAAGACGTTTCATCTCTCGTTCAATTTCGCGAACTTCTTTTTTGGTGTATTTCCTCTGAAGTTCTCCATTTTCTTTCTGCTCGATTAAAGACTCTAGTCTTCTTTTACCAATCAAAATCTTGTCAAAATTGGTGAAAGTTCCACCCAGCCATCTTTCTGAAACATAAGGCATTTCACATCTTTGCGCAGCGCTTTCGATTATTTTGCTGGCCTGTCTCTTGGTTCCAACAAAAAGAATAACTCCGTCTTTCTCGCTCACCTTTTTTACAAAATCAGCAGCTTCTCCTAATTTGTTCTTAGTTTTACTGAGATCAATAACGCTAATACCGTTTCTAATACCAAAAACATACTCATCCATCTTTGGATGTTTTTTAGATTTTTTGTGACCGAAATGAACTCCGGCTTTCAACATGTCCATCATATTGATTCCACTTCTTTCTTCTTTTTTCTCTTCCATACTAAATGCACCTTTCTAAGGTTTGCTGCCACCAATTTTCATTTCTTTTATAAAAAAAGAAACAAGGATTTTACACCTTTTTGGTGCCTTCAAACTTCCCGCTTTTGCGGAAATTAACTATTTAATTTAGAGATCCTACTAGGACCTCCTTTAGAAAAAAGTATAGCATAAAGATTGAGAATTGCAAGAGGCTAGCGCGAGCTCTTGCAAAAAGCAAAAAACTCTGTTAGAATGCATCTGCAATCAGGGAAATATATTTTTTGCTTTAATATAAACTAATCTAGAAAAGAATCTTATGAAAAAAGATATCCATCCAAAATATCAAGAATGTAATGTGAAATGTGTTTGTGGTAATACTTTTGTAACAAAATCAACCCTTTCCGAGGTCAATGTTGAAGTTTGCGGTGCTTGTCACCCAGTTTATACTGGTAAGCAGAAGACAGTTGATTCTACTGGACGAGTCGATCGTTTCAAAAAGTTGTTGGAAAGAAAACAAGAGAATGTTATTTCTAAAAGAGAAAAATTAGAGAGTAAAGCTAAAATGAAAAAAGAAAAGAACTCCGATAAATAGCTTGTTTCTTGTATAAATAGAACCCCATTTTTGATGGGGTTTTGTGTATTTAAATAAAAAATATGAAAGAAAAATTAGAGCAAATTAAGAAGGAATTTGAGAATGTAATGACCGAACTCAGCAAACCTGACGTTGCTTCGGACATTGAGCGTTTCAAGAATCTTAGCAAAGAAGAAAGTAAATTGCGTCAAATTGTGGAAAAATACGATGTCTTTTTAAAATTGGAAAGGAATATAGCCGAGAATGAGGAAATATCGAATTCGGAAAACGACGAAGAATTAATAATAATGGCAAAGGATGAAAATGAAGATTTGTTGGCGCAAAAAGATAAATTGGGAAAAGAATTGGAGGATATGCTAATTCCCAAGGATCCTCGTGATGAAAAAGATGTTATTGTTGAAATTCGCGCAGGCGCCGGTGGGGACGAAGCAGGGCTTTTTGCTGCGGAACTTTTCCGTATGTATGGTTATTATGCCGAAAAACAGGGCTGGAAAACTGTGATTTTGAGTTCTAGTATCAACGACGTGGGTGGTTTTAAGGAAGTTGTTTTTGAAATCAATGGTCAAGATGTTTTCGGTAAGATGAAATATGAAAGTGGCGTTCATCGCGTTCAGCGTGTGCCAGAGACAGAAAAACAAGGTCGGATACAAACTTCAACTGCCACGATTGTTGTCCTTCCTGAGGCAGAAGAGGCGGATATTGAGATTCGGAACGAAGATATCCGGATAGACGTATTCCGTTCTTCTGGTCCAGGTGGGCAGAGTGTTAATACTACTGATTCAGCGGTTCGACTGACGCATATTCCCTCTGGACTGGTAATTTCTTGCCAAGACGAGAAGTCTCAACTAAAAAATAAGGTTAAAGCACTCCAGATTCTTCGTTCCCGTCTTTTACAATTCGAAGAAGAAAAGAGAGAGAAAGAAGCGACAGATGCGAGGAAGAGTCAAATTGGCACGGGAGACCGTAGTGAAAAGATTCGCACATATAATTTCCCTCAAGATCGCATTACTGATCATCGTATCAAGGAAAGCTGGCATGAGATTGAAACTGTGCTTCAAGGAAATTTGGAAGATATAATTGAGGCTCTTATTCAGGCGGATATCGCCAAGAAAAAAGAAATACAATAAGATTCTAAATAAAGACAAGCTATTTTGGTTTGTTTTTTATCTGTGTTATTATGTTTAATATTAGATAGAAATTGTATTCGTATAGTCTTATTTTAAATATAAGAAGTAGGATAAAAAGTTTCCGTTGCTTTAAAATAATATAACGATTATAATAAAAATATAATCGAGTTTTATAAAATAATAATTATATGCTCAACACAAAAATAATTAGAAAATATTTCCCCTCCATACAATCAGGAAGAATTGTCTCCAATAATGCAGCAAGCACTCAAACCCCTGTTCAATTATTAGATTTATTAAACGAGCTTGCTATCGGATATGAAAACGTGCATCGAGGACAATCTCAGGCATCAATATCGATGACGGAAATGTTTGAAGATTCCTATGACACGATAGCGCAATTTATTGGGGCGCCAAGCAAAAGGAATGTCGTCTTATATAGAAATACTACAGAGGCAATCAATTCAGTTATGTATTCTTTGCTGACCGAGTTTAAAGATGGAGACAATGTAGTAACGACCTATATGGAACATAATTCTAATTTTGTTCCGTGGTACGGAATGACAAAAGAGATATTGCCAAAATTTGGAATTAATGTTGAGTATAGACTTGCGAAATTTGATAAAGAGACGGGAAAGCTGGACTTAGATCATTTGAAATCTTTGGTGGATGAGAGGACAAAAATAGTTTGTTGCACGGGAGCTTCAAATTTTTTGGGCACTAAAAATCCGATCAAGGAAGTCCGTAAAATAGCCGATGCCAGTGGTTATAAGCAACCAAACGGAATGAATAAGTCTTACTTCTTGCTTGATGGAGCACAGACCGTTCCGAATATTTATATTGATGTAGAAGATTTGGACGTTGATTTTCTCGCGTGGTCTTTTCACAAAATGTTGGCGCCTTTCGGTGTCGGAGCTTTATATGCTAGGGAAGAAATATTACAAGGAATGCGACCGTTTCTTTATGGAGGAGATATGATTGCTGATGGCTCGATTTATCCAGATAGACTGGGATATAACGAACTTCCATGGAGATTTACGGCAGGGACTCCTAATATTTTGGGAACCATCTTATCTGCTCAAGCTTTGCGGTTGTTGATGGATTTTTCCTTAAATCCAGGTGAGGAAGTGTATTTTATGACTAATAAAAGGTTGGAACCTTCTGAAGTTAAGAGGGCAATGGATAATATTGAAACTCATGAGAAGGAGTTAGCAGCGGAGGCTTTCAGACTATTGAAAGAAATCCCCTCGGTGGAAATTTATGGACCTGAAAATCCGTCTGATAGAACTTCTTTAATTTCTTTGAATTGTCCTGGCATTAGCCCCTATAAGCTTGCTGAAGAATTAAACAAGCTTGGAGTGGAGTCTAGGGCTGGATGTCATTGTGCTTCTTTGGCGCATCGATACTATGATATGAAACCTATTATAGCAAGCTGTCGATTAAGTTTTTATATCTATAACGATTTTGAAGACATTGGTAAGGTTTGTGATGCTGTGAAAAAATGTGCTGGAGTAAAGTCTTAATTTCGCCTTTGAGTCTTTCTTTCCTGTTATTTCTATGTTCATAAGAATATTCTAATATAATAGCAGTAAAACTGGTATACATTCCTTATATTATAAAATAAAAATATGCAGCAATGCTCGTCCTTAAAAGATTCTTCGCGATTTTCTAAATTAGTTTACGGGATTATAATACTGATTGCGTTTTGCATTCGTAGCAAATGGTTGGTTTTGGTTGCAAGTATCCTAATATGCTTGAACGCTCTTTCTGTGAATTTCAATATTCCCTATCGAATATATGTTTTTATGGAAAAATACTTTTTGAAGAAAAACGTCAGGATGCTAAAGAAGGAACCCGGAGAGCTGCGTTTTTCCTACGCTGTGGCTAGTATATTGATTTTTATAGGATTTTTGCTCCTACAATTTACCAAGTATACTACTTTCGCCTGGATATATATATTGATAGTCGCTTTTATGTTACTTATCGCCTGTTTTATTGGTTTCTGTATGGCAGTATTTATGTATGTTGCTTTTAAAAAATTTTTAGGTTCTATTCGCAATAATAAGAGATGCGCTTAATGAAAGATAAAGAAAAAAAGTCAGTTAAACAGAGGGGGGCAAAAAGGAATTCTTGTCTAAACAGAAAATGCTGGTTGGTTAAAAATCTTGATCACCTCCCCTATAAGCGTTGTCAGTACTGTGAACTCAAGTTTCACGAGTGTTTGTTTATGCGCTTTCAAATAATTAGCCTTATCCTCGGTTGCCTTTCTTTTTTTGTAATATATTTTTTTGAGAGAACAATTCCTGTTTATGCTATAATTATTATTTTTACTATGGTAATTGTCTATGGATATTATTTTAATAGCAGCACGGAAAAAATTGTTAAAGCCAGTTTTCTTGAAAAAAAGGCAAAGGAAGATTTGAAAGTGCTGTCCAATGAGTTGGAAAAAAGAGTTAAGATGCAGACAACGAATATAAGAGAACAGAATAAAAACCTAAAAGAGTTATTGAACGTTAAAAATGATTTCTTGCGCACGGTAAATCATCAACTGAACACCCCTTTGACAATAATGAAAAATGCCTTTGCAATGATGGAGGATAAGTCTCTTTCGACTGAACAAGGAATGCAGATTGCTTCGCATGGATTAGAAAGAATGAGCAGTACGATTGCAGATTTTTGGGATGTTTTTGAAATGGAAGACCGAAAAACGCTAGTGGATTTAGTTGAGACGGATATAGAAAAAATCATCAAAGACACGATAGAGGAAAAAAAGAAAATGGAAATGATCTTGATCAAGAAATTAAAAATCAGATTGATTAAACCTTCTTTTTCTATTCCGAAAGTTTTATGTGATCAGAAAAAAATAACACACGCAATATCTAATTTGTTGGATAATGCTATTTTTTATACTCCACAGGGAGGCATAACTATACAATTTGAAAAAATCGAAAAAGGAAGGAAAAAATATTTAAAAGTTTTGATTTCGGATACAGGAGAAGGAATTTCGCAAGAAGATCAAAAGAAGTTGTTTGTAAAATTCTTTAGAGGATCGACGACATCTTCTCTTCATCCGAATGGTTCAGGTCTTGGTCTTTATATCGCGAAGAATGTAATAGAAAATAGCAAGGGGGAACTTAAGTTGGAAAAAACAGAAATAGGGAAAGGAACAGTATTTAGTTTTACTTTGCAGATAGCGCCATCGCACAAGAGAAAATTGAGGCAGAGGTAAAAAGGGTGGTGATGAGAAATATTGGGAACCATTCAAACAATTGTGTCTGAAAATATTTATTTCTTGCGGGAGTGCGGTCTCCGACTCGGTCCGTAATGTTTCTAAGTTTCGATAAAATATTTTTTATTATGATATTTATTTAACATAAAAAGTTCTTATTTTGAAATCAAACTATAAAGAAACCAGTCAGAGACACGGTTCCCGTGCAATAAATCAAACATTGAAGAGCGGATTTAAATTTACTTTCGCGTTCTGCGTGCAAAAATAGAACTTTTGTCTAACATAGGTTTCTTTGATAATTAATATCTATATTTTATCTATTCAGACGCAATTTTGTGCAGGGGCTCAAGTCTTGATGAAATGGTTTGGTTGATGATAATGAAATAAAACATAATAATAGCAAAAAATAGACTTTTGGATAAAGTCTATTTTTTATAGTTTTATACAGATTAGAACGAAAATAAAACATCAGATTCGCGAGAAATCAAATATCTCCAGCGTATTTACAAATTTTTTTCAGTGCCTTTCCTGTCAGTGAATTTCCATTCTGCGCAATTTCTTCTGGCGTGCCAGTTGCGACAATCTCCCCTCCTCCGGTTCCTCCTTTGGGTCCGAGGTCGATGATATAGTCGGCGGATTTGATGACGTCGAGATTATGCTCAATAATAAGAACAGAATTTCCTGAATCGACTAGGCGATTAATTATGTCGAGAAGTTTTTTGATATCGTCAAAATGAAGACCTGTAGTCGGTTCATCAAGTATATAGATAGTTTTGCCCGTAGCGCGTTTGGAAAGTTCAGAAGCAAGTTTGATGCGTTGTGCTTCTCCTCCAGAAAGTGTTGTGGCGCTTTGTCCTAAGTGAATATAGCCCAGCCCCACATCCTGAAGCACAAAAAGAGGGTCAGCGATTTGTGGAATGTCTTTGAAAAACTCCACTGCCTCTGAGACTGTCATATCTAGAACTTCGGAAATGTTTTTTTCTTTGTATCTAATTTTCAGGGTTTCTGAATTATATCGTTTGCCTTCGCAAGTTTCGCAAGGAAGATATACGTCTGGCAAAAATTGCATCTCAACTTGAATAAGCCCGTCGCCTTTGCAGACTTCACAGCGTCCACCAGAAACATTGAAGCTGAATCTGCCCGGTTGATAACCTTTTTCTTTGGCGTCTTTTGTCATCGCAAAAAGATCTCTGATTCGATTGAAGATTCCCGTATAGGTAACTGGATTACTCCGCGGTGTTCTGCCGATAGGAGATTGATCGATTTGAATTACTTTATCGAGATACTCCATTCCTTCAATTTTTTCACATTGTCCTGGTTTTTCCATAGAGCGATTGAGTTTGCGCGCCAGATTCTTATATAAAATTTCGTTGACGAGAGTCGATTTGCCAGATCCAGAAACGCCGGTAACACAAGTAAAAACCCCCAGTGGAATATCGATGCTGATATTTTTTAGATTATTTTCCTTGGCTTTACTGATAGTCAAAAATCTTTTGCCAATTTTGCGACGAAATTTTGGTGTTTTTATTTTTTTGCGTCCAGAAAGATAGTCTCCTGTCAGTGATTTTCTATCTTTCAAAATTTCATCATAAGTTCCAGCGAAAACCACTTCTCCGCCATGACTTCCAGCGCCTGGGCCAATGTCCACCAGATAGTCAGCCTCACGCATTGTTTCTTCGTCGTGTTCAATTACTATAAGCGTATTGCCTAAATCGCGAAGATGTTTTAGTGTCTCTAGCAATTTCGTATTATCTACCGCGTGCAAGCCAATTGACGGTTCGTCAAGGATATAGAGCACTCCCATTAGTGCGGTGCCGATTTGGGAAGCGAGACGAATTCGTTGCGACTCCCCTCCTGCTAGCGTCCTGCCAGCACGATTAAGGGTGAGATAATTCAGTCCCACGTCATTTAAAAATTTCAAACGATTCTGGATTTCTTCGACGATTTTCTCCGAGAGCATTTTTTCTCTTTTTGTAAGTTTCATATTCTTGAAAAACGCCAAAGCTTCTGTCACGGACATATCGGAAACTTCGGCAATATTTTTGTTCCCAATTTTGACCGCAAGAGCATTTGGGTTTAGTCTTTGTCCCATACAGGCACTGCAAGGCGCGTCGTTCATATATTTCTCAATTTCTTCCCGCACTTTGGAAGATTCTGATTTGAAATATCTTCTTTTCATATCAGGAACCACTCCAGAAAAATTAAGATTAAAAACTTGCGTGCGACCTTTCATACCGAGACGCACTTCGATTTTTTCAATTTCCCCACTGCCATACAGGATTTTATCTATCTTGTCTTGCGAAATATCTTTGATACGAGTCTTGAGTGGAATGCGATATTTTTCTGCTACTGCTCGAAGAAGTGCTCCATAATAATTATTAGTTTTGTGGCTCCAAGGTAAAATCGCTCCTTCTTCGATGGTTTTATTCTTGTCGGGAATAACTAAGCTTATGTCAATTTCTTTTTTACTGCCAAGACCGTTGCATTCTGGGCAGGCACCGAAAGGGCTGTTAAAAGAAAAAAGTCGTGGTTCAATCTCGGGAAAGCTGAATTCACAGTCAAAACAAGAAAGCTGCTGATTCATTATTGTCTCTTTTTTATTGTTTTGCACAATCACGAGTCCGTCCGAAAGTTTAATCGCATTTTCTATGTCCTCAAAAATCCGGCCTAGATTTTCATTATTTATTTCAACTTCATCAATGAAAATATCAATATTATGCATCTGATATCTTTCCAAATCGATTTTTTCATCTAAGCGAACTATGTCTCCGTCAATGCGCGCTTTGAAATATCCCCTTTTATACATCTCGTTTAGTGTTTGTAAATATTCCCCTTTTCTTCCGCGAACAATAGGTGAAAAAATCTTTATTTTTTTCTTCTCACCAATTTCCAGAACTTTCTCTGTCATTTGTTCAATGGTGAGCGCTGCAATCGGTTTGCCGCATTTGTTGCAGTGAGGTGTTCCAACTTTTGCATAAAAGAGCCGCAGGTAATCATAAATTTCAGTAATAGTTCCCACGGTTGAACGTGGATTGTGTGAGGCAGTTTTTTGCGAAATTGAAATCGCAGGAGAAAGTCCTTCGATATAATCTACATCAGGTTTTTCCATTTGCCCCAAGAATTGGCGCGCATAGCTGGATAAACTTTCCAGATACCTTCTTTGTCCTTCTGCAAAAATAGTATCAAAAGCCAGCGTGGATTTTCCTGAACCGGATATTCCCGTAAAAACGATGAATTTGTCGCGTGGCAACTCTAAGTCTATATTCTTGAGATTGTGCTCGCGCGCACCTTTAATAATAATGCTTTTCATTGATTGAATTTAATGCATATTCAATAATAGTCTAATTTTTGCAATTTGACAAGGTTAGTGGCACAGAAAAATAAACGGGTGCTATCTTAAAAACCTTCCTTATGCGAATAAAGAAGAAAAATATATTTATCCATTTACTCGAATTATAAAATGGCAAGATAGCATTAAAATAATTTGAATGATAAAAATATTCATTGTTAGAATATAAGAAGCTAATCGTTCCGTTCTATAGAAAAATTGCCCTAGGGTAGCGTTTAGAAAAAATAGGATTGCGCCTGCTAAAGGCAATAGAAAAATTTTTTCATAACTGCCTAAAGCATCGACACCAAAAAAAAGATTGTAATGCAGAATAATAGGATAGTCGCTTTCGATGCGATTGTGAAAGAGGTATAACCACATTATTAAATTAATAATCATACTCAAAAAAAGCACGCGAGTAATTTCCTTATTCCGCCAATACGGTTTGAATCCGGCGATTTTTATTCCGCTAAATAGAAAATTTTTGAATATTATAGCCCTGCGGATTAGGATGTTGATAATGTTTTCCTTTTCTTGCATCTTATTATTATAAAATAGTTTAAATTTCTTGGGTTATATGCTTTTGAACTTTTACGAGAAATTTTGTGAAATCCAAACACCTATTTGATGAGTGAGTAGTATTACCAGAATTGCGATGGAAATGTGTTCAAAAACGACGTGCATAGGTTTATTCCCTTGGTCCTTTCCTATGGAATAACTCATTATAGAAAGCACGAGAATTCCCCAAACCACACTTATTATAATTGCTTGCGATAGGTCCATAAGAAGAACGGGTACCACGAATGTTAAGGCGAAAAGGAATTTAGTGGCGAAGGTAGTGATAGTGGCTTCCCAAACATGGTTTTCTGATGTGGTTTTTTTTGCTTCTTCTGAAATATGTATTCCCAGTGCGTCGGAAAGGGCATCGGCTACGGCAATAGTGATAATTCCTCCAATGACCGCTATCCTGGAGGACGTTCCAGCAGCAAGTCCGACCATAAGCCCCAGTGTGGTTATTGTTCCTGAGGTTAGTCCGAAACAAAGACCTGTTTTTATCGATTCTCTCATTTTTATAATTTAAAATTTTCTTAATGTCTATAAAATACACTCTAGACATATCTATATTATAGCATATCGGCTCTTGTGACAATTTTAAAAGCCTGTTATTCTACAGGCTTTTAAAATCTATGTTTACGTTTTTATTCTGCAAACCATCTAAACATCCATCCAAAAAGGCTAAATCCCTGATCTTCATTTGCAACTTCTTGAAGTGCTTCTTCTCTTATTTTTTTCATAGTGCTTATTTGTTCTGTAAAAGACTGGGCGTCTGCTTCATTTTCTATATTTTCGTAAAGCTTTTTCATTTCCTCTATTCTGATATTTTGTTGATCAAGTTTTTCTTTTGCCTCTTTCAGTTTTCCATAGTTTGCGCCGATTAAAAATTTGATGACGGAATTTCTTTCTTGTGCTTCCTCAAGTGAATCTTCCACGACATCCTGTTCATCTTTTTGATTTTGCGCAATTGTTCTTATTTGTTCGCCTATGCCTTGATTATTTTCTGCTATTTTTTCTATCTCTTGCACTGCATTGGCAATCTGACTTCTTCTCTCTTGGCTTCTTTGCGCTTTTTCTTCTTTTGTTCCCCCGACCTTATATTGCTCTTGATTTCGTATTTTTTCTTGGTTTTGTACTGTTTTCTGGTTTTGTGATGCCGAATCATTTTTATTCTCCGACTCACCATCCTTTATCTGCTCTTGCTCTTGATTTTGATTCTGAGCCTTTTCCCCGGATTGATTCTGGTTTTGTATAGTCTCTTGATTTGTGGATTCTGATCCATTTGATTGTCCTTGCTCTGTATCGGTATTTTGGACTTGCGTAGCTTTTGTTCCCTGAGAGGTTTCTTGCGACGTGATATCCTCTGAATCATTTACGCTTTGTGTTCCAGTTCCTGCAGTCTCTTTCGTCCCGAAAGACACAAGTGGAGACAGCGCAATACAACCGCAAACAACTACAATTGCAATTTTTCTTTTCATGCTTTTTTGATTAACTTATAAAAATAATAGTTTAGGAATAGCGTTTCTTAAATGTATTATATCAGGAAATGAAAGAATTAAAAATAATATTTATCAGTCTAGGAACTCCTGCACAAAAATCATGCCATATTCTTCTCCCCCGTCAATAACCCCAATTCCCACCCGACCAAAAAATGGGTGCAAAATATTTTCTCGATGCCCTTTACTATTCATTAAACCTTCGTGAGCTTCTTTAAGATTTGACGCGTAAGCGAGATTTTCTCCTGTCATCATAAATTCCACGTCATATTCTTTTATACGATCACCGGGACTATTTCCTTCCAGATCGGTATGTGAAAAGATTCCGTTTTTAAAAAGATATTCGCCATAATCTCTCGCGGCACGCCTTGCTTCTTCATTTATCTCTAACGCCTTAAGTCCGCGCGATACTCTTTCCTGATTTACCATCTCCAACATTTGTTCTTCGGCCTCACTATTTATGGAAACTTCTAGGGCTTTAAATCCCAAATCTACCGTTTCGTCGGGTCCAGTCTCTATGTTCATAAAGCTAAAGTCTTGGAGAGCTGCCTTAAGAATTCCCCCGAATATATCCTTAAAATTATTATTCATTCCAAAAGTATCGTCCTGAATGAGCCTACCGAACTCAGAATTTCCGATTTTTTCGTTTATAAAAGTAGGTAGAGATAATGAGATAAAAGAAGAGAACATTATAAAGACAATTAGCATTCCATAAAGGGCAGCAACCGTTGTTCCTAAAATATTCTTCAGAGATACATTTTCGATTTTAAATATTTTTGCATTTTTTTGAAAAAGCTTATCTAGCAAAACAATAACAATTAGCTTGAAAATAAAGATATTTAAAAAAAATCCTATCGCACTGGCATAGGCATCTTTGATTTGAAAATTATTCTCGAAAAAGTCGGCACTGAATTTATAGGTAGAGAAAGCCAAAAAAAGCGCTATAAGTAAGCTTAGTAAACTAGCAACCAAATTTGGAATGTTTTTCCTTATACCGGCGATAGCGTAGACTAGCACGTAAAAAATTACGATAAGGTCAATGTAATTTCCAAACATTTTTTTAAATTATTTTTTAATTTCTCTCTTCTCGTCGGAATCGATCTATGACGGCGTAAGCTATATTATCGTAGTGATCTCCAATTCTTTCGAGGTGATATAAAATTTCCGTAAAATATTTTCCTGTGGTCTCATCACAAAGTCCATTTTGAAAGCGCTTTTCATGGTTGGCACTGATTTTTTTTATAATTTCATCAATTTTGTTTTCGTGCTTAATGACTTCGTTTGCCAGTTTGGCATTATTCTCGTCTAGTGCTTTTACAACCAAAGTTTGTATAATTCGTAATTTGCCATAAACGGCTGTAAGTTCGCTTTGAGCTTTTTCAGAAAAAACCGTTCTTTTCTCATTTTTCAAGTTGGCAAAAAGTTTGGAAATGGACAAAATATGATCACAAAGATGTTCTATGTCAGCTACTATATGCATCAAGCTATAGAGCTTCATTACGTCCTCGTGGTTAAGATTTTGTTGTGAAATTTGAACAGTATATTCGGAAATTTTTTCCGTCATATCATCTATCTTGTTTTCTCTCTGTTCAACTTTGACTAAACTATCCAGTTTGTTTTCAAAATATATTGTGCGGGAGGTCTCTAACATCTCATAGGCAATTTTCGTCATTTCAACTACACCACGGTTTGCCTGTGCAAGCGAAACGGACGGTGTGCAGATGAGTTTCTTGTCAAGATAAAAAAGTTCCGATTTTTTTAGAGTTTTTGTGGAAGGAGAAAACTTTTCTATTATCTTAATCATTGATGAAATAAAAGGTATAAATATGATAGCAGCAATGATATTATATAGTGTATAAGCATTCGCGATTTGTCTTCCTGGTTCGTCCGCGGTGATTAAAACTAAATCATAAAAAAGTTGGAAGAAAACAAAGAATACAGACACACCTAATCCGTTAATAGAGAAATGAATAAGGGCGAGTTTTCCTGAGAAGTTTTTCCCGCTTAATGCTAGGCGTAAAACCTTCAGTCCAGATCCTATGCTTATTCCTAGGATTAAAAAAAGTGCAGTGGGAAGGCTTATAACGGAGGTTGCGCCAAGACTTACTGCTAGTATAGACGTGGCACTGGCACTTCTTAGAAACGCCGTTAGAAAAGCCCCGGCACATAAAGCTCTTTCGGGTGAAGATGTGAGTGCTTGGACTATTTCTATAAAAATTTCATTCTTTGAACAAAACTCCATTCCCAGAAACAGGAAATTCATTCCAAGAAATAAGAAACTAAAACCTATGATTGCCTCTCCTATCCTTTTGTTGATTTTTTTCTCGGAAAGTATATGGGTTATCACTCCCCAGATTAAAAAAAGCAAAGCGTAATTTCCAATCCGTAGAGATGCCAATTGAGTGGCTACAGTGCTTCCGATATTTGCGCCTAGCATCACTGGAACGGCCCCCCCTAGGCTCATAAAACCTCCAGTAATTAAACCAATCAACATAACTGTTGTTGTGCCACTGCTATGTATAAGTGATGTTATTCCTGCTCCGATGGCGATTCCTTTCAGCGGATTACTGCTTGCCTTTTTTAGTCCCATTTCCAAATGCGATCCTAAAATTTTCTGTAAATTTACTCCAGATAGATGAATTCCATAAAGTATCAAAGATAGTCCTCCGATTATTTCCAAAATACCATTAGTTTCTGTCATATGAGATTAACTACAAAAATTAAGCGGAATGAGAGATGTTCATTCTATTTGCGTGTCTGAACTATTGCTTCTTGTTCGCCAATGCTGAAATCGTTGGTGAGCTTGGTGGTCAGTTTATCTTTGCTGCTGAAGATGTTTTGTTGAGTGAAGGTGTCGTAACCTGAAGCGTTTGTAATATTCAAAATATCCATCTCTTTGTTAACATTTTCTTCTTCTGGGGAAATTTCAATTTGAAAAACGATTTCTTTAGCTGAAGAAAGAATGCCTTCGTTCGGTTTTAATACGGGAATTTCCCATACCATCTCATTAGTGTTTTTGTCGTAAAAAACTTTTTCTTCGGAGATTTCTATCTCTTGGTTTTCTTCAACGTTTTCACTCGTTGTTGACGTAACAGATTCCGTTGCGTTCTCCTCTTCTATTTCTTCTGTAATAACTTTTCCCTTAGAGTCAATATATTTTCCTGTCCACTTCACTCCTTGTGGCAATGTGGCGACAATACGAATGTTTTTAGTCTCGCTGAAAAGATTTCTTAGGCTCCAGTGGACTGTATAATAGGTTTTTTCTCCTGCTCGTGGCGGAAGCGCTCCTCCGTTTTCAATTCGTCCATCGTCGTTGAAATATGCTTTGGTTTCCAGCGCTAGAAACGCTTTGACTTTAATCGATTTAGTAATGCTAACAATTTCTGCCGTAGAAGTTTTTATTGTGATATTGTTTTCTAAAACAAAATCTTTGTCACTATCTTTTGCAATCGTGAAGTAATCTTTCACTTTTACTTTGAAACTAACATTACCCTTTTCCTGCGGTTTGAGCTGGGCCAACGCTGGCACGCGTAAAGCACTCCATATAATTTCATCATTACTAATTCTGCCTTCAGTAGCATTGATGGAAGAAAGGTCGAAATTATTACCTAGCTTACTGTTAAGAGTTAATCCTCGAATTTCTTTGTCGCTTTGATTTTCAAAATCTATTTTATATTCTAGTTCTTCGTTCTTATCGGCGTAATAATCTTCAGATCCATTGATGGTTACCGAAACTAGAATTTCTGGTTTTTCAATTTGGAATTCTTTTGTTTGTTCTGCGTATTTGATAAATTCTCCGTTTTCTTCCAACAAATATACGTCGGCTTTCACGTTCTCTTTGCCATTTTCACTATGGAAAGATCCTTCTACCGAAATAGATTTTTCTTCGCCTGCAAGTAGATTTTCTGTTTCAAATATAAAAGAATTATTTTCCCCGTCCTGTTCGAGAAGTGAGTTTTCGGAAGGAGTATATTCGAAATTTTCTGGAAGCTCTATTTTGATCTGCGCTTTGGAAAAATTGCGGTTACTCTTGTTTTTTACAGAGAAAGTCAGTGCCGTGTCTGTATCATCTTTGATAGATTCTTCAGGCGAGCTAATTTCTAATTCTACTGGGACGGAGGAAATTTCAACTGATTTTGTTGCACTGGTTTCAAAAATAGAGTTGAAATTGGAGGGCTTATATTTAAGAATTGCTCTGAAATCGCTCGCACTGTCTTTATCTCCGATTAGTCTACCGAAAATGCGAATTTTATCCATGGAATTAGCGGGAATGCTGTCTATGCTCCAGAAAGAAATGTTGCCGTCTTTTCCAAGTTCTTTGTCACTTGATGTCATAATGAAGTTGTCGGGAAAAAACATTTCCAGTCTGCCATTTTTCAAAGAAATTTCATTTTCATTTTTATATCCGATCGTAAAACTTATCTCTGTTCCGCTTTCTACATCCTCGGGCGTTTCAATTGAGAGGGTTACGTTTTCATTGGCGAAAGATTTTTGCCCTTTGCTGTAAGAAAAATAAGCAAATATCAAAAAAACAAGCAACGCGATTAAAGCGCCTATGGCGATTTTTTTGTTTTTGTTTTTTTTCGTTTCAATATCTGAAAATCCTTCATCTCTCAAATCGCCTTCTTTTTTGACTAGATATTCATGTATATTATCCTTTTGCGTATCGTTATTTTGTTCTAAAGATTTTTGTTCTATCATATTTTTTGTATAGTTAACCTGTTTCTATTATACAGCAAAAAACCGATAAATCAAAAAAACACAAATAAGCTGATTCGTCGGGCAGTGCGATCCTTCATGGCTTTAATTGTAGAAAATTTTCATCGGCTATTTTCAATATTCTTCTGAAAGAACTTTTTTATCTGGCAACGAATCTTATCCTTAAAATTATTTTGCTTGTAGAATCGCCAGCTCGTTGCGACGAATCTTTAGAAAGGCAATAAGCGCTATCAATGCAAAACTGGCATTAATAATCATTCCGATAAGCATTGAACTGTGATCCACAGAAAAACTGACGGTATTCATAAAGACCAAGAACAACAACATAAATATTTGCCCCTGTATGCTTATCGTGGTTGCGCGATGAGATGATGGAACTGTCTTGTGGATAATGTTTCCTATGTAAATGTCATACGAACCTGCAAAAAATGTTAGAAGTGCGATAGAAACAACAACTAGGATGGCAATTTGTGTGCCAAAAAAAAGAGAAGCAATCATATTAACTACGAGATATGTCGCCATAATTTCCCTCCAACTAAGCCTGGATTTTATTTTTGGATAAAGACCCGCTCCCAGAAAACCAAAGATGTTGATAAAAACATAAATAATTCCGAAATAAGAAAGCGGGATTTCTGACAATTTCATAACTGGCTGATAATAGTTGAAAAGGACATCATATATCGCATTCACAGCAGAAAAAATAATGACAGTATTCCAGATTATCTTATTTTTGAAAAGAAAATTAAAGCCTTCTTTTACTTGATTAAGGGATTTACTGATGCTTTTTTCTTGAATAGGTTCTCTGAGCGAAAAAGTTATCCAGAAACATATGAAATTAGCTATAGCCGATAGTAGAAAAGGCAGCTTGGGATTCATATAATAGAGATATACGCCAGCGGCTGAAGCGATGATTCTGCCGATGAAAGAATATTGCACTATCTTAGCTTGGACTTTTTCATATTGTTTTTCTTTGTTTATCGAAAGTAGTGTGTCATATAGAAATGCACTTGAAATTCCAGATGAAAATGCAGTACCTATGCCATTAAAACAGAAACCTAGAAAAAACATCCAGAAAGAATTGGAAAGAAAAAAGTGAGGTTCAAAAGCGTGAAAGCAGCGCTACTCAAAATCAGAAGAGATTTGCGTGAATATTTGTCGGCCCAAATGCTAGAAGGAATATCAAGTAAAAGCGAAACGATATAGGATGCTCCCGTAATCAATCCTATCTGCGTAAAATTCATCCCCCTATCCAAAAGAAATATCGCGAAAATAGGACCTGCAAACCACATCCTGTCTACAAAAATCATCAGACATAGTTTGTTTATATTTCCTTCCAGATTTTTCTGTTTTGTGTTGTTCATTTAATTTATGTTGTAAAATAGATTTTTTATAATTTTTATGGTTTTCTAAATTTGGTTGCGAGAAAATCCATAAATAGTTTTGAAAAAACTGGATTATTTTTATATTCCATAATTTCCAATGAAAAGCGCGTGAGATTATTCGGTCGGTGCGACTTCAACTTTTTCGGCACTCACTCTTAAAAATACCAACAGCACTATCAGTGCTATGGCGGCGCTAACTAACATTCCGATAAGAAAAGAACTGCGATCTATAGAAAAGCTTATGATATTGATTAGAATTAAAGAGAACAACATATACATTTGATTGCGGATGCTGAGTGTCGTTGCGCGATGAGAAGAAGGAACGACATTGTGGACGATGCTACCTATAAAAATATCAAAAGAACCAGAAGAAAAGGTCAATAGCGGAATTGAAAGGATTGCTAAGATTGCAATCTGAGTGCCGAAAAAGAGTGATACAATAATATCAATAAGGAGATAAAGTATCATAATCCCCCTCCAATCAATCTTAGATTTGATTTTTGAATAAAAGCTTGCTCCTAATAAACCAAAGATATTTCCCACGGCATATATGATTCCGAAATAAATGACGGGAATCCGAGATGCTTCCATGGCAGGCTGAGAATAATCATAAAGAACATCCCATATTGCGCCTGTGATAGAAAATATAACAATCGTTTTCCAAACCAGCTTATTTTTTAAGAGAAAGACCAACCCCTCTTTGATCTGTGTGAAGGACTTGCTGATGCTTTTTTTACGCATAGGCTCCTTGAGCCAGAAGGCTATTGCAATATACGAAAGGTCTGCAAAAGCAGTCCACAGGAATGGTAGCTTCGGGTTTATGTGATACAAATATGCTCCTGCAATAGAAGATATAATCCTGCTCGCGAAATAATATTTTAATAGTCCGGACAGGATTTTTTCGTATTGCTTTTCTTTTCCCACAGAAAGCAAGGAGTCGTAGAAAAAAGCATTATAAGTTCCTGCTATGAGCGCATTTCCTGCTCCGGCTAGACAGAAAGCCACAAAGAACATCGTGAAAGAATCTGATATATAAACAAAAACATTGCAGAGTATAAGACCTATTCCTCCTAAAATCAAGATAAACTTTCGTGAATATTTGTCCGCCCAAATACTGGAAGGAAGATCAAAAATGAAAGACATCAGATAATTTCCTCCCATAATTAACCCAATTTGCGCAAAACTTATTCCTCTATCTAAAAGAAAGAGGATGAAAATGGGGCCCGTAAACCACATTCCATCGAAAAAACTCATCAAGTATAGCTTGCTTATGTTCCCTTTTAAGTTATATGAGTCTATCTTATTCATTCGAGTGTTACCACGAGTAAGTTTTTATAATATTTAATTTTTGAAAAACTAGGGCGATCTTAAGGTGTTGCCTTAAAATACTTTTTTAATTTATTGACAAACCTAAGCCTTTCTTTATGAGTCATTCAGTGTTGCTGTTTGTGATTTTTATAGAGCTCGTAGTTCATATATCAGTGAGTGCCTGGTGTTAATAATATACCAAATATAATTATAATCGCAAAAATGGCGACGGTATCTAACACTGCATAGGAAAGTAAATCTAGTCCGTATTTATTTCTTATGGGACTTATTAATACATAGAGGCCTTTCAGATACATCCAAAGTAAATAAACGGGCGTTATAATGATACTGCTCATCAGAGCAAATCTGGAAAGATTGTATAACGGATAAAAAGAATCCACCGGATATGGTTGGAATGAAAAAGCTAATACTGCGGCAGCAAAATATGCAGCGGGAAACTCCATGAAGATTTCATGGGCAGTAGTAAGATCGCTGGAACGCTTCATTTTTAGTATCATTCCCCAGGCAAAATAAATCACAACCACAAACAACGGAAGAAACGCCAAAAAAGGCATAAAGTAAATGATCCAGTATACGGGAATTACTTTCCAAAGAAGCAATATAATAATAGCCAAAATAAATATTTTTTTCTTGTTTAAATAATCTTGCATAGCTCCACGTTAAATCGTTAATAGGATTTGATTACATTATGCTATTTATCAAGATTGCTTGCAAATACCCATTTCAAAAATCAAAAACATCGCCTTAAGGCGATGTTTACTCAGTGTGAGCGGGTGATGGGAATCGAACCCACATCCTCAGCTTGGAAGGCTGATATAATAAGCCACTATACGACACCCGCAAATCTTGCCATTTTTCACTCTCATAGTATAGCAGAGCAAAAAAATATGGCAAGGCTATTTATATAGATACTAAAAATGCTATTTTAAATCATTTGGATATTTTCTAATTTCGTAAGAAAGGGACTTAAGAATGTTACTCTCCTACAGATGTAAATATTATACACTATTCTCACTAGTTTTGTTTTTAATTTGCTTGCACTGCTTGGCACTCGTCGAATTTGTCGTCAATCAGTGGGAATCTTCTGCCATATGGATCGGTCCAAATAAGCAGAGGATAACTTGATATGAAAGTTTCTTGCGATATCTCTTCCATGGCCGTGAAGTATGGTTTTTCTTTTCCGCCGTCCATATCTGTATAAAGTTTTTTGAGAAGATCGGTATTGTTAATTTCATAAACCGGCGGACCGTATATATCGCTAATCTGCCGTAGGTTGGATAGCTCATAGTATTCACTGTGTTACTGTTTATTCCATACTGCTTCGTTGCAAAACGGACTGGTTACATAGTCGGACAAAGTCTTGTCGCTCACAAGAGATATATTCTTAGCATATTCTATATTCGTTAGAGCATAAAATACTAGAGTGCCATTTGGCAGTAGTATACCGAGCTCTTGTCTTTTGCCATCGGCCGATAGATCATAGATATCTTTTCCATCCAGACTTTCGCCTATTTTTTTGGATAATAAGGAATCTTTTGTTTCTGGGGAGTTGGGGTCGAAAATATTTTCAGGATCATTTGTCTTTTTAAAGACAATACCTTCTACCGGGCTGATTTCGTCCGGACAATCTAGGTCAGGGATAGTATACGCTCCGTCGGTGCGGAATTCCATAACCCAATTATTCAAATCGTAATCTCCAAAGTCATCATTATACTTTGATAATATCTTGTAACTGTCGTTAATTTTCAATATCGTATATGATTTGCCGTCTACTCCGAATATGGCGGAAATTATGTCGGCGCCAGCATATCTTCCCGAGTTAATACGGCCGATCAGGTGATAGGTCGGTTCAAACTGTCTGCCTCCTAATTTTATGTAATAGTTGTGAATATAATCGGGCGTATAAGGTGTAAATAGTTTCAGGTCATCCAGCTCTTGGGGTTCGAGCCAGGCAATCTCGTCTTCGCTATCTTTATCTATGAACTGAATAGAGGATGACATTTGATTAAAAACATCGCGGTAACGACTGCTGTCGGTCATAGTCAGACTATAAAAATATTTTTTATCGGGGCTCAGTCTTTTAATTTCGTCAGGATCCATATAGTCCGTGTCTATCGTGGGGTTTTTATTTGGATGCCAAGACAAGTATATAACAGGACCTCGATAAGATATATAACTTCCGTTATTTATCCGGCAGCCGATGAAATCTCCGCCACTTTCTTTTGCTATATTCTCCTTGATGGGACAAAAAATCAGATCTAGCGTTTTGTCTATAGAATCCTTATACAGGTTTTCGGTTTCCATCCCCCAATCGCTGGGAAAATCAATACTGAAACCGATTTCCTCGTCGGTATAGGTGTTCCATTCTAAGATATGTTTTGGAGTCTGAGAAGTGTCGAGTCTATTATACTCTTCTGATGGTTTCGCGTGATTGGAGTAATTGGATGTTATCGCGGCGACTATGAATATGAATGCAATACTTGCTAATACTATTATTTTTTTATCCCTACATCGTTTTTTTGTCGGTTTGGATGGAAGAATAGAAATCGGTTGGACAGACTGATTTTTGTTGTTCGTGCCTTTATTTAAGATAATAGAAGAATCGCGTTCTGCAAAGGACTTAAAGAAGGTTTGTTCTCTGCAAGATTTCTCTTTCTACAACCTCTCTGCTCCGTCCGTACTTGAGCATTGATAATTCTTTAATGTTCTGTGCAAGCTCTCGATTTCCTTTTTCGGGTGGATAAGTCTTCATATTAAAACCTTCACTCATAACGCCATTTATCATAAGCTTTAGATATAGATTATAGTTGTCTATGTTTATCAGATCCTGTTCGTCGAAAACCGGGGCGAATTGTTTAGAAAGGAATTCCGCGTCTTCCGGACCTACTCGAAAAGAGCAGATGGTTCCAACATTTCCAAAGACCGATTTTTGAATATCTTCCGGAAGCTGTCCTAAAAATTGGTGCGCCAGCGTAAGACATAATCGATATTTTCTTGCTTCAGAAAGTATGGTTGAAATACTGTCCGTAGTAAAATTTTGAAATTCATCGATATAAAGATAGAAATCTTTTCGGTCTTCTTGTGGAATATCTGTTCGACTGAGCGAAGAAATGAGGAGTTTGCCAACCAAAACCAAACCCAAAAGGTAAGCATTGGTTTCGCCGATTTTCCCTTTAGACAAATTAACCAATAATATTTTGCGATTGTCCATAATCTCACGGAAATTTATTGAGCTCTTTTGTTGCCCAATAATCGGTCTCATTGTATCGTTGGAAATAAATTGTGTTAACTTACTGGTTATATAAGGCACCATATTGGCCAGTGCAGCTTCTCCGCCTGCCTTCTCTGCCTCTTTTTGCCAGAAGTCTCTGACGATAGTATTCTTACAGCGCGACAATTTATATTTACGAAATTCTGCATCGGCCATAACCTTGGAAATTTCAATCAACGTTGAGCCCGACTCTGGATCGTCCATAATAAGAAGCATTGCATTGCGCATATACTGCTCAAACATCGGCCCGCCCGTTTTTGAAAGATCATATAATTTATCAAATACTTTGATCATTTCATTAATGACAAAAGTTTTTTGTTCAGGATAAGCAGGGTCATATTCTAGAAGGTTGAGCCCCATAGGCCTCTGCGTGTTTGATGGGTCAAATAAAATTACATCTTCCGCTCTTTCTTTCGGAATTGCCTCCAAAGCTTCTTCAATGAGATCTCCGTGGGGATCAATAACGCAAACTCCTTCGCCATTTCTTATGTCCTGTTTAATCATTTCTCCTAAAAATCCCGATTTTCCCGTTCCGGTCTGTCCAACTATATACATATGTCTTCTTCGATCTTCTCTGTCAATTTTAATTTCCCTATCGTCTCCACGATATAAACTGTGTCCTATAATAAGGCCATTTTCTGACATAGCCGAAGGTGGTGGGGCTTGTTTAGATTTCTGCCATTTGATTTGCGGTGTTTCTGTGGTAGCGATTGGAAAGTGAAAAATACTGGAAAGTTCCTCTGTGTTGAGAATAACTTTTCTGTTGTTTTCAAAATTTCTGAAAATAAAATTATATATAGTCTTATTAAGAAATTTGGATTTCCCCAAGAAGGCTTCAGTAATCCGAAAACCATTGGCATTAGGAGAATTGAATTGAGTGAAAGAATTTTCCAATTCTTTTAAAAGATTTTCCGCCTTTTCTTTTGTTGATGCCGAGGTAACTAATCTGATATTAGTTTCAAATCCTATTTTTCCCGCTTTTGTCTCTACTGCCTTTATAGTCTCTTCTTGAATAGGCGTAAGTGTTACAGGTTTTTCTTCTTCTTTTTTCTGGTTAGGACTTATTAATGTGCCAATGGTCCATTGAAAAACTTTTGCAACAGCAGAATCTTTGCCCATCTTGCCATCAAACCCTTTGCCTTTTTGCATCATTCTGATGACGCTCTTGCTTTTTTCTTGCCAAATGTTTCCTGCCGAACGCATAACAATTTGAAAAGCAGCTCCTTCTCCCAGTGGAATTTTTGAGAGAGCGCTAGTAAGTCCAGAAAGTGGATCTGCTTCAAGGGTTTGATATGTTTTTATCGGAAAAACAAAATCTTTTTTGAGCGTCATATAGGATCCTGCTGCGCCCCCGTTGGGAACAAAAATATTATAATCATTAATTCTTTCTATCTGGGCGTCTGAATAAAAACTATGGATTTGTTTTTCCACGATTGATAGGAATTTTTTTGGAATTCCGACATAAAAGAATATTTCATTGCTATCTGTTGGTGTGGATATTTCAAAAGACATATAAAAAGGTCCATAAAGAAGCCTTGTTATCATCGGTTCTCTGACATTGCTTAAACTGGAAAAAAGTTGCTCCATCACAGAAATATATTGCTTTCTTTCCTCTGCGCTGTTTTTTTCTTTTTGTTCGATCTTCTTAGAAACTGCAACACGGATAATTGCCATATTGAGAGATCGTGTGATTCTTCCTGAGTTTTTTATTTTTAGATAGGAAAAAAATAAAAAAGCTAAAAAAAGAAAACCCAAGAAAAGCCCTAAAATCTCCAAGCTACTCCCTTTAACTATCCAGCCATATAATGCTATTTCCATAATGGTGTCATTTAATAAATTTGTATTCATTATAAAACAAAAATATTCTTCAAGCAAAAACCTGCGTTATATCTCTTTGAGCCTTTTTTCTTTTACCAGTTTCTCGTGAAGCTCTCCTATCAACTTATCGTGTAGAAGATCTAATATATAGGGATCGCGAAGATTATTGGCAACTTCTATTGAATGATTTATTCCTTTATCAAGAGCAATTGCAACTAACGTTTCCATTTTGCGAGTTTCGTCCATCATTGTGATTGATTTCGTATCCTGCTCAATCTCTTTTTTTCTTTTTTTATCCTTATCTTTCTGAGTGTTCTGTGTTGCTGGGGTCGGTGTGATGGCCTGTGTTTGCATTTCTGGCAAATTTTCTCGTGAGATCTCCATTCGTCTCTCAATTTGACCTGCTCCGTTTTCTATAACCGCTGCCGCTTTTTTTTCCGCAAGATGTTTCTCCAATTCCTCAATTTCCCGAAGCCTTAATCCCTCCGGATTATTTATTTCTGGCATAGATTTTAGTTATGTTTATTTTATTAGTTTTTAGCTTTTAGCATTCCTGGAACTTTAGCGCCTGTCAGCCTTTCTATCCATTCGTCTCTCGTTTTTTCCGATGTAAGTTTTAAGAAAAGTCCATACAATCCTAACACTCCAGCAGCCTTTGAAACGATAACTGCCCCTGCTGCAGTGGTTAAGGCTTTGCTTTTAGCTCCTGCAATAAGGGAATTTGTTATTAGCTGCACTTTTTCATCCTCAAGGATGATTTTCATAAGCGCTACTCCTGTTCCCGCTATAGCCAACAATCCTCCTAGAATTGCCAAAAGCCATGGGAACTGTTTTGTTAATTCCTGCGCAATCGCACTTACCTCGTTTAGGTCATTTATCGTTCTTATCTCTTCAAAGCCACCCTCTAAAAGAGTAGCTAGCCGTTCAACTCGATTAATTAAAAGAAGGAGCATTGGGTGTTCAAAATCTTTGAATTCAGAATCGTTCTCCATTAAGATCTTTAAATAATCACATTTATCGTATTTTGCATGTTCTCTTAAGAATTCTGCTAACGAGCTAAAATATTCATTTATTTTTTCCACATCTTCCACACTGGTCATCGTTGACAAATTTTCTGTTTTCTTGATAATTCTACAAAATTCTTCTCCTTTGGATTTCAATTCCGTCGTGCGCTGATCGTCAAAAAGCCTCTTTAATATTGCATCTTCTTCTTCGTTTAATTCTTTCTCTTTTTCTTCATTCGTTTTATTTTGAAACTCTTCATTGTTTTTACCTAATTCATTCGCAAAGCTTTCTCTTGTCGCCTCAATTCGCCGAAGCTTCTCTTCCTCTGGAAGTCTAAAATAATTTTCTATTGCTTCTTTCTCTTTTGCTGTAATAAGACTACCTACTTCATCTAAAAAATTATCCAAGGCACTTGCGATTTTTTCATTTTCATTCTCTATGAATGGTTCATCTTCAGTATCTTCCGGAGAAACCATCCCTTCTCCTAACTTTTTGCTTAATATCCGTTTTGCTTCAGCTGCTTCAGCTCCTAGTTTTTTGAGTTTTTCTTCTAGGTGGGCGCGTCTTTCGGGATCTCGAATTATTTTAAGTGATTCTTCTATGAAATTCTTGACTTCAAAGAAATTTTCAATATCTTCTTGAGATCCTTTACTTTCTTCAAAAACCGTCTTTTCTTTATAGTCTTCAGTTTTCTCTTCGTTTAGAGGCTCTCTAGCCTCGTTTGACACTTCTGTTGTTTTGTCCTTGATATCTTCGTCAACGTTCATATTTTTCTAGTTATTATTAATCTTTTTTCTTATTTCTTCGGTTTTTTCTTCAGAAATAGTTTTATCGATTTTATCAAACAAAATCAGCTGACTTTTTAAAATATCGGTCATTTTTTTTCTGAAAGCTATGAATGCGTCTTTTATTGATTCAATTTTTTCGTTTTTCATTCTTGTTAATAAAGATAATGAATTTTCTGCAAGACTAGGGTTTCATTTTCAAAAGATCTTCCTTGGTCTTTTGCGCTTCCTCTTCGAATATATTCTTCGCATTAGGATTTTTTGCAAGAATATAGTTTTCCATTTCTTCCAAGTTATTTTCCGGGATTTGATTAAATTTTTCCGCTTCTTCTTCGCTGAATTCTTTTATAATACGAAGTCCTGCTCGATTACTAATAAGCGCCACAATCTCTGTCATCGTGCTTGCCCTCTTTTCTTTGTCTAGGAAATCAAGTCCTAGGGCCCTCTCGATCTCTTGTAAAGTTTTATCACTGATTAGTTGCATATGTTTTGATTTTAGTTATTTTTACCTCGTTTGTTTTATAGGGCTTAAAATATTTTTTTGCTTCTTTTAAAAGATTAAAGTAGTTTAGCGTCTGTCCCTTTGGAAAGCTCTACGTTTTTTGAAGTTATTATTATACTAACGTCTTTATTTTTTTTCCGATCAAAACCAAGACTGTTCTTTATTCCTGTCTTTTGATTTTTCGTATCAGCATCAATAATTAATTCTTTCTCTACTCCTTGTTCGTCTTTCCATTTTATTTCAAAAGACACATTGTCGTTATGACGTTTTTCTTTTTTATGCGTTGCGTTTTGGTCAGCTCTTATTTCTTTAAAGCACGCTTTTCTATCACTAACATTAGCTAAAGTAAGAAGAAATTTTAAAAGTTTGTCCCCTTTCTCCGTTTCAAAATTTCTTATAAAAAAGATGTCCGAGCCCGACGCTTTCCCTATAGATTGTTCAATCCTTCTTATTTCTTGGAGGTTGCTTCTTTGTTTATCTGCAGCTTTTTCTTGCTGAATCTCTTGGTTTGTTGAATTCTTTGGAGAATTCGTTCCTATAGAATTGGATCCTCTGGTCCCAGTCTTCTCTCTTGCTATTTCCGCAGAGACGGTGGAACGCATTTTTCTATAGTTATCTTTGGTAACATTTTTTAATTCTTTTCCAAGCTTCGCTTCGAATTCTTTTTTGAATGATGTTATTTTTTTAGGATCTAACTTAGTAGAGGATTTTAGGATATCTTCTATCGTATTCTGCTCGGTATATGCTATAGAATTATTTAGGTAACAAATTACTTCGGCTATATCATTTTTAACTTCCCAATTTTTCTTAAGGAATTCTATAGCAGCTCTTTCTTGTGGAGTTTCTTGGTTTGTTGGACTTTCAGGAGAAACTCCTTGTCTCGTTGCGCCACTTTCGTTATCGTTTTGTGCTGGCTGAGGACGAGAACCTGAATTTGTTTCAAGATTGGTTTCCTCAACTATTCTTATTGCTATCTTGCCTTTTTCTCCTGTTTCTGAATTATTTTCTCCATCTGCAGGGATTGCTTCTATTTTCACAAGCCGAAAATCCTCTTGTTTTCCTATTTTTCTTAGGTAAGTCTTTAAGGTTATTTTAAATTCTTTCTTTCCATTTGTGTTATTACTACGAATTTCTTTTTCGATTTTGCTAACAGCATAGTTTTCCTCTTCTAAATACTTTATTTTATCAAGGAAAGTTGTTACAAATTTCTTATCCGCTTCTTTCTCGTCAAATCGTTTGATTGAATCCATATCTTCCGTTGAGATAGAAAAAATTCCTTCTTTTTGGGCGTTCTGCGGTTGAGTCTCTACTGACGGCGTCCCATATCCTTCTTGTCGAGTAGCTCTAGAAAGATTTTCAGCCGCTCGGTTATGAGAAGGAACGGCGCTCTTTTCTGTAGCGTCTTTCATTATATTTACTCCTTTTTCAAGCATAGTCACAACAGTAAGAGCGTCAACTAACGACTTTCTTCTTTCTTCTCTCGATTCAGCCGATTGTCTTTCTTTGAGTGTTTCTCCTAAGACCGGCATCACTTTCCGTACCACATCAGATCCCACGTTGGCTCTGGCTGAGAGGAGACAAAACTCTTTTTCTATAACGATCTTCCCTCTTTCTTCCTCTAGCTTCTCAATAGTGATATCTCCTATCCCTGCCCAAGTTATTCTTTCTTCGTCGGTTAAAGCCGCTAATCCTTTTTCTTGGACTTTTAAAAGAGTCAAAATCTTTTGAGTTAAGCCTTGTTCCAATTCTTCTAATTCATTTGCTTGTCTGAACGAGTTTTCTCTCAAGATATCGACAGCATTCTCAACACTCGGAGTGTCTTCTTGTCTCGCTTCGACACTTTCTTCGTCTTCAGTATCGCCTGTGGATTCTAACTTATTCTTTTGCTCTTTTAAAACGACGATGCTTTTGACCATTTCTTTGTAAACAGGAGCAACTTCTATATTTATGCCGAAACTTACAAGTATTTTTTCAAATTCTTCCAATTGTTGTTCTTTCTTTTCTATTTCTTCTGTCAGTTTCTCCTTGTCTTTAAACGCATCTTCTTGTTTAAATGACTCCATTCCGTTTTTAAGCTCTCCTACTATATTCTCTGGAGCTCCAAAACAAAGATAACCTATTTCTGAGGACATGGATGCAATAGCTTTTTCTAGTTCCTTTAAGTCGATACCCGTCTCATTCTTTTCTTTTATTCCTTTTATAAATTGTTTGGCTCTAATGCCTCTATCTGCTAATTTTTGAAAACCTTCAAAATTAGAATTGTCTTTAGGATATTTTTGAAAACCTTCAAGAAATCCTTTAATTGACTCAATCTCGTCAGCAATCTCTTTTTTAAGACCATTTATAAGAACCTTTTGTTCTTGAGAAGATTCTGTATCAGGCTTTGTTGCTTCTTCTGTACTATTTTCTTCCACATCTTTCCAAAATTTTTGAAAATTCTCGCTAGGAAAAATAATCTCTCTAACTTTGTTTTTTATTGAATTCAGCTCATTTTTAGCTAATTCATTTCTTGCAATTTCCCCAATAAAGGCATTTTCTTCTTCGTTCAAAAATCGCGATGTTACTTCTTTTACTTTTTCTTCTTTTAGAAGTTTTTTTCGGTCATCATCAAGGTGAGACCAGAAAACTTCTAGCAGTTTTGTTCTATTCTCTTCTGTTAATGCCTCTTTTAGTTTAAGATACCTGTCTGACGATTCTGCTTTTTCTTTTTCTAAGGTATCGGTTTCGAGAGATGTTTCTTTTTCAGTGTTCTCAAATTCTTTTTTTTGTTCTTCCTGTGAAACCTTCTTGTTATCTTTATTTTTATTTTTAATATGATTGTCTTCTTCTGTTTTAAGATTTTCCACACCAGGTATTTCGTAGTTCATATATCTTATATTAAAGTTTACTTAAATTACACAAAACAACAATTCGCTATATTTAAAATCGTCTCATTGATTTTGAATCGGAGCTTCCTGCTCTTTTATTTATCAAGTCGGTTCTTTCTGCTCTGACATATGCAGTTTGGTCTTTTCTGCCCAGAAGAGCGTTGCCGATTTTTTTCATTTCCCTTCTACTGAATATTCTTTTGACATCTGCGGAATTTTTGATCACCCCCTCTTTTTTGAGCTCTTGGCTAAACTCCTTGAATCTTGCATCTGAAGAACCTCTTTTGAGTCCCGCTTCAAACTTAACTATTTCATCTTTATCTATAATTGAAAGGTCTTTGCCTTTGGTTCCGTGATATTTTTCCAAAAGCTGCATAAACTCTCTCTGTTTTTTAACCTTAATTCCTCGAGCTCCAGTCTTAAGAAGTCTTTCGATTTTTCTGTCCGACTTAGAACTTCCGAAATCGTCGCGCTTGCCTTTACTATTAAACATACCAAATCCCTTGTGCAGGGTAAAATCTTTTTTCACTTCAGTTTTTTGTCCGCAAATAATCGTTTCATTTTTTTCTGCTTTTTTTGCATCCTCTTCTTCCTTACTGTCTTTTCTCCCGTTTTTCAGTTTCTCTAGTTCTTCTTTTTTTTGTTGTTCGATTTCATTATATTCTTCTTCGGCTTTCAACACAAAATCTGCAAGAGCTTTTTCCTCTGAAATTTTTTCTTGTTTTTGTGCCTCTGCTATCTTTTCCGCTTCATCCTCCTCGGTTCCGTCATTTGGCCTTATTTTATGAAAATTAAGCATTTTTATATATATTATCCATTTAACATTATTATAGCACTTTTAATACTTTAAAGAAAATAGATTGGTTTATTTATAAAAAATCCGATCTTCGTTTTTGAGGTAAATATATTGCAGACTATCAATCTTGTCTCTTTCAATACTTTCTTCTAGAAAATGGTTCAAGTTATCAACCTGCTTTTGAGCGCTTTGAGTGGTGTCGAAATAGAGTTTGGTGTTCTTGTCGGTAAAAGCTATGAGCTCTCGAGTTTTATATCCTCTGGTTTTATAATGCTTTATTTTTAACTTTTGATTATAAATCATTCTGCTGTCTATGTCAAGTGCAAAACTAATGAAACTTTCATCGGAAACTTGCTGATTGACTGTAATTGCCTGCAATCCAGTAGAGATGTTTTCTCCCAAGACTTCTGCTGTTTTTTCAGCGCCGTCCTCTTCGCTGTTTTCGGTAGAATTTTGGATATCGTCGTCTTTTTTGGTAACCGAATCTCTGTCCTCTGTCGTCTCTTCAGCAATTTCGAGCTCTTCTGTGATTTTAATAAAATGTCTTTCTTGTGAACTAATTTCCTCTTCGTTAGCTTGCAAAAAAGCGATGCCCTGCTCATTAACAAAATAACACTCATCGCGACACCAAATCAACGCCGAGTTTTTTTCCTCTATATTCACTACTATTCCGTTGGGGAAATCCTTGATAATCTTAACTGTCTTAATTTCGTTAAAATTTTCGGCTAGTTTCTTGTCGACATTTTTTGTATTTAAGGCGAAATAATTATCGGCAGGAATATGTCCATATATTTTTTCTGCGAAATCCTTTTTTATAAAGATATTTATCTCTTCTACGGAAACAGTCTGATTGCCTGAGACTTTAATATTTTTTATTTTAAAATAATCAGAAAAGAGAAATGTATAAAAAAGCGAAAATGAAAACAATAAAACGGCGAAAAAAATCATCGTCTTTTTGTTCAAAATCCTGTGTGAATTTTTAAGATTAACGCGAACCGCGCCCTTCTTCTTTTTTTGCCAAGACTTGACTATTCTCTTGTTTCTTAGCTGTCTTTTCATTAATATCCTCGTTTAATTTTTCTAAAAGTCTCAATGAAATATGTAATTTTATATTTCCAATTCAAGGGCAGATCCTGACAATGCACCAAATTTTCTTCATATCCTCCAAATCCTTTTTTAAATCTAGAAAGCCCATACCACGGATGTTTTGGTTTATTTTCGACAATACCATAGAAATTGAACTTTTCAATTCCTCGTTTTTTGGCCTCCAAAATAGCAGTCCAAAGAGCCAAATAAGAAGATGGTACTTTTGAATATTCCGACGAAGACGCGCCGTGATGATAGAAGGCTTCGTTGCCATAAAAAACGACAATAGCACTTGAGATGATTTTCCCCTGATATTTGGCATTAAAAATCCCAATTTGTCTGTCTTTTTGAAAAGCCTCTAATTCTGCTTTTATATATTCATAAGAAAAAGGGACAAAATGATGCCTTTGCACAGTTTCCATATGAATAGCGTAAAATTTTTTCAAGAATTCCTCTGAATCCCCTTGCACGATTTCTACGCCGTCTTTTTCTGCCCGTCTTATCAGGTTGCGATGATTTTTTTTCATCTCTAAAAGCAACTTTTCCTCATCTTTCTGGATGTCCAAAATCCATGTGGTTTCCGGATGCATCATATGCACAGGCGCATCTTTAAAGTCCAATTTTTGAAAAATTTGAAGGTTTTCTTCGTTTTTGGAAAATATAGGGCTAATTCTGATAAACGCAGCATTTTCTCCTTTGCCGAGTTTTACGAGAAATTCTTTCAGCTCTTTTATGATCGCTTTTCTGTCTTGGCTTTCAGCGATTATCGGTCCGTGCGGGACAAATAAAAAAGTTCCACGTCGAGCTTTAATCTTAATAACAAGTGCGACGGCCGCGAGTTTGTCCAAATTAAAAACGCCCAGTCGCCAAATTTTTTCGCCGGTATCTTTATTAAATTCTCCCCAATTCCAACTATGAAGAAAGGAATCTGTGTCGTTTTTTATCACAAAATCTTCCCAAATTCCTCTATCTGTAATTTCAGAAATATCCATAGATTTTTTACAAATTACTTAAAACTATTTATAAAATTCAGTACTTTTTTTACCTGTTTATTTCCCATATTATGATGAGTTGGAAGATTGACGCAATGCGCGCTCAGATTTTCTGCAATCGGACAACTGCCTTTTTTATATCTGGATTTACTAGGGTCCGCTTCAATAGGTCCGATTACTTGCGGAAACCAGTCTCCTAGAATTATATTTTCTTCCTGTGCTTTTTTTATAAATTCACGTTTATTCGCGACTGTAATCGTATACCAAAGGAAAATATTTTTGCATTTGGAAAGCGTTTCGGGAAGTTCAACTGACTTATTCTGGATTGATTTTTCATATTTTTTCGCAACTTTTATGCGGTGTCGATTAAATCTGTCGGCAATTTCAAGTTGATGAAGTGCAATTTCTGCAAGCGCATTCGGCATTCTTTTTGCGAAGTTCATTTCCGCTCGACTTTCTTTTTCATTTTTCAGATAAGCCTTTTCTAATAATCCAAATCTGAAGGAAGAAAACATCATAATTTTTCCGATTGAAAATAGATTGTAAGTGTGAAGCGCTGTAAAAGAAATTACCGGATGTAAAAGATTTTTTATAATAGTTTTCTTGCCTGGAAAATCCAGTTCGTTTCGTATCGCTTCGATTTTTTCTGCCAGCTTATAATCTTGCGTTATCACCATCCCGCCAGCAACCGAGGAAATTACTTTGTCTCGGCCAAAACTAAAAAACGCGGCATCGGAAAATTTTCCAGTTTTCACGCCTTCATATTCTGCTCCCAAAGAATGCGCACAATCCTCAATAATTTTTAGATCATATTTTTTTGCAAGCTCTAAAATCTTCTTCATATCAGCCGGATTGCCAAAAGTATGTTGCACGATAATGGCTCGAGTCTTTTTTGTTATATGCTCTTCGATTTTTTTAGGATCAATATTATATGTGTTTCTTTCGATATCAATAAAAATCGGTTCAGCCTCAAATAGCCTAATAGTGTTGGGCAGTGCAACCGTGGTAAAAGCTTGTAACAATATCTCATCTTCTTTTTGTATATCCAGCGCCTTCAATATGGCATAAAAACCAGATCTGCCACTGGAAAAACTGACAGCCTTTTCTGTATCCATATATACACGAAATCTTTCTTCTAATTGTGGAATTTTCTTTCCGCTTTGCATTTTGTCCTGTTTCCATGGCAATAAATACTTAGCCGCGATTAAAACGTCTTTCAAGGTGTAGTTGGGCGCAAAAGCTGCGGCAACGGGCATAAAAATTTTAGGCATTTATTTTTCTTTATTTTTATCTAATATTTTTTTCATCACAACACCTGCACCTCGGCTTTCAAATAGAACCACTGTGTTTTTGTCCAGATGCTTGCGAAGATCTATCTTTATTTTATCAAAGTCTTTCTCAAAAACAAAACGACATTTCTGATACCTGTTCTTAATTTCCTTATTTTCTTTTTGTATGATATAAACTAGACTGCAAATCTCATTTGCCTTATTCCAAAGCTCTTGGTGTATTTGTTCGGAGTTTTTTCCTAATTCGATTATTCCCGGAAACACAAAAATTTTCTTGAATTTCGGATAAGCATCGTCCAGATATTCCAGCGCTGCCATTACGCCGCTTGGATTGGCACTGTAACTGTCGTCAATAAAAATTGCACCATTCGGACCTTGTTTTTTTTGCATTAGATATTCGCTTTCAGGTTTCATTTCTTCTATCGCTATCTTGATTTCTTCAAGCGTCATTCCTAATTTTTCCGCAACAATAATGGAAGCAAGAAGATTTTCGAGATAATGTTTGCCCAAGATGTTTATCTTAAAAACCGTTTCTTTATAAGTGAATTCAACGCTTTCAGTATCAACGGCTATGTCCTTCAAAAGTTCTTCGGAAAAAAGCACGATATCTTCAACTTCGCATTCTACTTTTGGTTTAAGTTCTGCGGCCTTTTTATTTATTATTGCGAATCCGTCTTTTGGCAAATTCTGTATTAGTTCGAATTTGGCTTTTTTGGTATTCTGGATTGAGCCAAAAAGATCAAGGTGTTGTTCGTTGATACCAGTAATAACTCCTGCGAAAGGCTGAACCAGCCCACTCGTCTCTTTAATTTCTCCGATTTTATACGCCCCCATCTCACAGATGAAAAAATCGAAACTATCATTCACGTTTTTCAGAATCGTGTTCGCAACTCCCATATTAGTATTATTGTTGCCCGCAGTTTTTATGACTTTATATTTCTGCGAAAGAATGGTGTATAGAAATTCTTTTGTGCTGGTTTTTCCGAAACTCCCGGTAATCCCAATCGTCTTTATGTGCTTCATCTCCTGCATTTTTAATCTTGCCTTTTTCAAAATCTTTTTTTTCTGAAAATCAGAAGAAGGAGTTATTATCACGATTGCTAAAAGAATAAAGACAGGAACAAGTGCGCTGAGGCAGAGTAGGTAGAGTGAGAATAAAATGAAAAAATCCACGGTATAAATAAGCTCTATAGTGCTTATTATTTTTGTGGTTGCCAACAATGTGGTTACAATATAAAAAATTGAATAAACGGCGGACACTAGAACGATTTTGAACGTAGGTTTGGGTCTTTTAAAGCTGTGCTTCTTAATGTCCTTGATTGCTTCAATAAAAGTATATAGAAAATATACAGGAGTGAGACATCCCAAGAACAGAAAAAAGCAAACGAATATAAACTTGGCGGTTACAGGAAAAAACACGGAAAGAAGAATGAGAGTTCCTAGTGCGATAATCAAATCTGAAAAATGTAATTTAATATTTTCTCGCAGATGTGATTTTATTCTGTCTAGTCGATATTCTTTGATCTGAAAAAGCCAGAGAAAATAAAAGCTGTCCTTTACGACTTTTGCAAAAAATAATATGGAATTTATTATAATTAAATTTTGAATGATGTTCATCTTGGTTAGTTATTTTTCAATTTCTTATATATTCCACGAATATCCGAGAAAATTCTTCGGCTTCATTATAAACGGCAGAATGATTTGTGTCTTTGATGATAAAGAAATCCGAACCTTCGATCATATTGTGCATCAATTCCCCATCCGCAAGCGGAGTAGAATTGTCGTTTTCTCCCCAAATTAAAAGTGTGGAGATGTGTATTTTCCCTAAAAAAGGAGTCAGATCCTCGGCAATCGCGTTTTTCATAACCTCTTTCATTCGTAAACTGGCGCCGGCATAATCTTTCTCCCGAACAATAACATATAGAAATTTTTTGGCATATTTTTCCAGACTTTGCAAAAGAAGCACGCGAAATATGTTTTTTCCAATTTTCGATAAATAAAAGAAGAATTGTTGTTTCTCTGTCAGCGGATGCTTTATTCCGGCTGCTCCAGTCAGAACAAGTCTTTCGATGTCTTCAGGATATTTTACCGCATATTTGATTGCTATCCTGCCACCGAAGGAATGTCCGAGCAAGATAATTTTTTTGTTATTTTGACTGAAAGCCTTGCCATTATTTTGGATAGCGCCTTCGATTATATTTTTCACCAGCTGAAATCCCGTTTCTCTCTGTGCTACATTTTTCACAAAGTCTTTGACAAATTCGACGTAATCATCAATATTCCAATTTTCTTCCGGTTCATCGCTTTTTCTAAATCCAGGCAAGTCGGGGATATAAAATTTGAAATCACTGTCACCTTTCAAAATTTCTTCCGCAGTCTTAACATATTTATCCGAAGAAACCCCCCACCCATGCAACAAAACCACAGAAGTCTTTCCTCCGCCGATTATTTTGTAATTTATCGAAAGCCCTTTGATTTTCGTTTGTTTTTCTTGCATATTGACATTTTTACTAAAAGACACCTTAAATATGTTTCATTCTGAAGCACCCAGAAGGGTTATCCAGACCCAACGCCATCTTCGGTATAGATTAAAAATCATTGATTGCAAAGATTTCTCCTTCTGGCAATATTTTAACTGATTTGACTTCTGAAAATTGCATAGCGGTTGCTTCAAGTTGTTGTTTTTTTACTTCAACAACGCAATACACCCCCCTCGTTTTTTCCTTGGGATCAGCAAAAGTCAGGCTTAATATTCCATCCGCGCTTAAATCGAATTCTATCAGTTCCACGCCAGGAAGAGGATATTCTTCTTCGTATACTTTATTATAGACACCGCTCGCTTTCTCTTTGTCAGTTATCTTCCCTTCGAGAAATAATCTGACAGTGTCTTCAATCACATTATCAGAATCAGCAATTTTACGCTCCACCGGAGCAAGCCCTTTACTGACAGCTCTTTCTTGTTCCGTTATGTCTTCAGGTTGATAAGAATAGCCTATGCATTCGCCTTTGGAATAGTCATAATAAAAGAGTTTGACCGTACGATATTTTATTTCACCATCTTTATTTGTCATATTTTGTATTTCTTCCATACCGCTTGTTCTTTCTTGTAGACCCCTTTCCAGATTATCCTGATAAGCAAACCTTATGCCAGTCCAAAAGGATAACCCTAGAATTATAAGTATTACAATAGATGCAGTACCGATAGCAGTTGTTTTCTTCATAATTTTTTGTTTTTTACGATGAGACATCTAACCGATCCTATCTTTCCCAAAAATCGGCCTCAAAACTTCTGGAATAATCACACTGCCGTCTTCTTGTTGATAATTTTCCAAAAGCGCAATCAGTGGTCTGTCTGAAGTTCCTGTATTATTAATCGTATGGACGAATTGTTTTTTGCCCTCGTTGTCAGTGTAACGACAATTGAGTCGGCGCGCCTGGAAATCTGTGTCATTACTGCAAGAATTTGTTTCGCGGAAAGTGTTTTGTCCTGGCATCCAAGTTTCGATGTCATATTTTTTGGCGTTAGGCGCTCCGATATCACCAGCGCACATATTGAGCACTTGATAACAAAGTCCGAGCGATTGCAAAAACTCTTCGGCATATTGCAAAAGTTTTTCGTGCCAATCCCACGATTCTTCTGGCTTGCAAAAAATGAACATCTCGATTTTATTGAATTGGTGTCCGCGCAAGATTCCTTTCATATCTTTTCCATAAGTCCCCGCCTCGCGTCTGAAACAGCTGGAATATCCCATATATTTTTTTGGACCATCGCTTAAATCCAAATTTTCATTCATATGATAAGCAGCAAGCGCCACTTCTGCGGTTCCTACTAGAAATAAATTATCATCGTCTGGGTTTACGCGATAGATTTCGTTTTCATCTGCAGGGAAAAATCCAGTGCCATACATCGCGTCTTCCCGAACCAGCATCGGCACAATCATCGGCACAAGCCCCTTGCTTGAATAAAAATTGAAAGCATATTGCATCAAAGCAAATTCCAGTTTCGCCAAATCTCCTTTTAAATACCAAAATCTTGATCCAGAGACTTTGGCGCCACGCTCACTGTCGATAAGATCCTTAACACTCTCAATGTCAAAATGTTCTTTCGGCTGAAAACTGAATTGAGGTTTTTCTCCCCAAGTTTTTATAACGACATTTTCTGAATCATCTTTGCCAATTGGCACGCTTTCGTGAGTTATATTCGGAAGCGTCAGCAAAATTTTTTTAGTTTTTTCTTCAAGAGTTTTTAATTCAGGTTCGATTTCTCCAATTTTTGACTTTATTTTTTGCATTTCGATAATAAGATCTTCGTTTCTTCCTTCTTTCATTTTCTGATTCGCTTCATTCTGTTTGCCTCGAAGCGCTTCAATCTTTTGTGTAAGATCTCTCTTTTTTTCATCAAAAACCAAAAATGCATCCAAATCGATTTTCATATTTCGCCTTTTGATTTCTTCTTTCACCCTATCCGGATTTTCACGGATAAATTTTGTGTCCAACATATTTGATAATTATTTTTTATCGTTATTTTTCTCTTCTTTTTTCTCGACCGTTTTTGGTTTCATCATCGGGAAAAACACGACGTCTCGAATATTTTCCTGATTGGAAAGTATCATCAAAAGTCGGTCTATTCCAACTCCAAACCCGGCTGTAGGTGGCATTCCATATTCCAATGCTTCTACAAAATTCTCGTCAATCATTTGCGCTTCCTTGTCTCCAGCTTCTCGAAGTTCCTCTTGCTTCATAAACCTATTGCGCTGATCGATTGGATCATTGAGTTCAGAAAAACCATTTCCAACTTCGGCGCCGGCAATCAAAACCTGAAGTCTTTCAACTTTGTTAATGTCATCAGCCTTACTTTTTGCAAGCGGAGAAATATCAATCGGATGATTTATCAAAAAACAAGGTTGGAAAAGATTCGGTCTGACAAGTTTTTTGTAAAGTTGATCAATAAGTCGTCCTCTGCCAGCTGCCGGGTCTGGCTTTATTCCTTTTTCGCGAACTAATTCCTGCATAGTTGCCTTGGTGGGATATTTATCAATATCCACCCCTGATTCTTTGAGAATAATTTCACGATAATCAACTCTCGGCCATGGCGATTTGAAATTCAAGATTTTTCCCTGATATTCAATTTCTAATGTACCAAAAGTTTTTTCGATAATTGTTGTGTAAAATTTTTCCACAAAATCCATCAGCTCTTCATAATCGGCATAAGCCCAATAGAATTCCAGCATGGTAAATTCCTGTAAATGTTGCGTTGAAATTCCTTCGTTTCTGAAAACTCTCCCTAGTTCATAGATTTTTTCAAACCCTCCAACCATTAGTCTTTTTAGGTGGAGTTCCAGAGAAATTCGTAGATAAAAATCAATATCTAATTTATTATGATGGGTAACAAAAGGCTCAGCTTCGGCTCCTCCAGGCACACTCTCTAAAACTGGCGTCTCGACTTCCATAAAACCATCAGAATTCAAAAATTCACGAATGTTATTTATAAAAGCCGTTCTGGTTTTGAATAATTTTCGAACATCTTCATTCATTATCAAATCTAGATGCCTTTTTCGATAACGAGTTTCTTCGTCCTGAAGTCCGTGCCACTTTTCCGGCAGAGGCAATAGGGATTTAGTAAGAATTTTGTAATCACCGACATTCAAGGTTTTTTGCCCTTTCTGGGTAGTAAAAAGAAAACCACTAGCTTCAACAAAATCTCCGATGTCAAGATTTTTAATGAATTCGTATTTCTCCTCGCCTAACGTGTCTTTCTGAAAGAAAAGCTGCAATCTGCCACTTTGATCTTCAATGTCTGCGAAAGAAAGCGCGCCATGAGTGCGGAAAGTTCTGAGTCTTCCTGCCAAGAAAATAATTTTTTTATTTGTAGATAAAATATCAAAATCATTTAAAGCATCATGGACGGTGTGCGTTCTTTTTGCTTTTGATGGAAATGGATTAGAACCAGTTTTTTTTATCTTCTCTAATTTATCAATACGGGATTGTTTAAGTTCATCTAGCATAGGATTTGAAGTTAATATAATACCTATTTATCTTACTATTTTATGAAAAATAAGTCAAAATAATCTTTTGTTTTAAGCAAAAACAGACACCAAACTAGTGCCTGTTTTTAAATTAGAGGAAATTTATTTTATTTCGCGAATTTCATATTCAATCTCTCCTTTCGGCGTGGAGACTGAGAC
>Ga0172377_10000386_pt1 | contig 41252 bp, 32 predicted proteins | sample Pumphouse3metaG_FD_119749 | JGI IMG/M metagenome (GOLD analysis project Ga0172377, IMG submission 119749) | Leachate microbial communities from a municipal landfill in Southern Ontario, Canada - Pumphouse #3 metaG | ecosystem: Engineered > Solid waste > Landfill > Unclassified | place: Canada... | reverse complement strand
TGGGGTTAAGTTTTTTAATTTAGTGTTTCACTTATTGTGTTCACATTATAATATGTGCCGTAGCACAGATATCTTTAGAGCAAGAGCTGTGCCAATTCCAAAAACTGGGCATTTTTTTTATCTTTTACATTCACATTGCGCTGTATACCATGTACTTACACTTGAAAAAATATTTATGTTTATACATTTCTAAGCCGCCATTGCAACCAACACACTGTCTTTTTTTGTTCAATATGTGCGCAAATGTGTGTCTTAATGCTGACACTTTATTGCACGAACTGCCTGTTTGCAATTCCGGTTTTTACCGCAAAACCAGTCAAAAAGTAATTCTGCTTATCTTTGTAGCGGTTTTCGATCATGATATTAGTGATCTCTGCGACTTGAGGATAAGCCACAATGCTTGCACCATATTTGAGTATTTTGCGGAGCGCAAAAAGTTTATAATACTTCTTCTGGCCTTGTAGTTTTAAGCATAACATAACAAAGGTTCCTCCTGCTATACTCCTTTGTCTAAAGCACTATATCTGCCTAAAGCATCGGTAATATTGCGATAAAGTATTTAGAATTCGTTATGTAAGATTATACTTAAGAGAAGATCCGCTTAGATAATCTCGCCGAACTGGATACTTTTTAGGTATATCTATATAATTAATACGCAGTAAGATAGGCGACATAAATTGCTTAATATAGTTAATTATGCTTGACAAAAACCAAGCTCTCTAAAATTTGAAAAAACATATTGAAATTTCGGTCCAGTAACTCAGCGGTAGAGTATCTGCCTTTTAAGCAGAGAGTCGATGGTTCGATCCCATCCTGGATCACCAAATATTTGCGACCCCTTCGTCTATCGGTTAGGACTCAAGATTTTCATTCTTGCAAGAGGGGTTCGATTCCCCTAGGGGTCGCCAAATATTAAGTATTGAGGTGCGCAGGCGCCTTTTTTCTTGCGTCCCGTTCGTCTAGTGGCCTAGGACTCGTGATTCTCAGTCACGCAACAGGGGTTCGATTCCCCTACGGGATGCCATTTTTTATTTGCGATTTTCCTATTGATGTTCTTATGTAAATTAATGTCTTAGGTTACAATCTCGACATTCATCCAATTCCAATTTCAATGCAGCCCAGATATAACGGCTATCTCTGCTATTTACTAAGCTTTGAGCCTTTTGTCTATCGCGCAGAGTATTGGCTAATCCTTGCAAAATTTGTAGTTGAGCATTTGGAGATTCTTTGGGGGTTATTACCAAAATGATAAACCTCACCAAGCTTCCATCCGGGCTATCCCATTCGATACCTTGTTGGCTGTGAAAAACGAATACATGAGAATGTTTGAGATGTTCGAGTCGAGCATGAGGTATGGCAATACCGCGCCCCATTGCGGTACTCATCTGATCCTCACGTAGTTTTATCTCCTGATACACAAGCGATGAATTGAGCTTGCTGCGTTTAGCTACAACCCTGCTCATATATTGAATAATCTCCTCTTGGGAATTACCTTCTGCACCAATAAATACGTCTTCTTCGCGAAACAGAACATCAAACAAATCCTTACGCAATTTTTTAACCGCAAAGGAAAGCCACGGACCAAAGATGATTGTAGAGATAAGCGATGAAGATATTATGCTCACCAAGATTTTATCGCTTATAAGGCCACCAGTAAATGCCAACATACCTACAACAATATGCATTTCGCCTCCGGGAGTGTGTGCGATGGAAATAACGGAAAGATTGCTTTTATGCTGTCCGGACCATCGAGCTCCAAGATATGCAGCCACATAGCGCGCCGCAATGCCCACACTAAGCATAATCAACACCAGGGCAATGTCGAAATTTGCAATAAAATCAAGATGTAAACCAATATTGGCAAAGAATATGGGTACAAAAACAGAATAAACCAAACGGTTCACCACAAAACGATCACGCTCGCTGATGTGTTTTGCTTCGCCCAAAATGGTGCCAGCAATAAAGAATCCAAACAGTGAATGGATGCCAATTCTGAGGGTGATGGCACCAAACAAAGCCCCTATGAGCATGATAAAAGTGATTTTTAGTCCCGATGCTTCCCCTGTTTTATTATGTATAAAGGTAACTACTTTATCAATTAACCGGCGTAGCAAAGTTAGGCTGATAACGGTAAAGATAAGGGTTTTAGCGATCAATCCCCCCACAAATCCCAGCTCCAAAGAACCTTGTGTAAACATGCCCAAAATAATGGTGAACAATACCCAGCCAGCGATGTCGTTCATCGTAAGTGCGGAGAGAATCAAAAAGCCAACATCTGTCTTGAGAATGTTCAGGTCTCTCATCCCCCGTATTGCCACTGGCAGTGCGCTTATGGTCATCACCGCAGCTAAAAACAGCGAAAAAAGAATTCTGCTGGAAGGATCAATCAAATAGTGCGATGGAAGTAAATATATCGGGATAAAACTGATTATTATGGGCAAAGTGAGATCTGCTAAAGATAATTTTATGGCATCTGCTCGCTGTTGCCATATTCGTGAGAAATTAATCTCTAATCCTGCTTCCATTAGCAAAAAAAGGTTCCCAAACCAGGCAATGGTCTCCAGCATGGTACGCTGTATGGCATTATCGGGAAAGATGGTGGCATGTAGATCTGGGAAGAATTTGCCCAAAATTGCGGGACCTAACATAATGCCTACCAAGATGTCGCCGGTGATGCTGGATTGTCGCATCTTCGCCAAAAAATAACCCAGAAATTTACATAGACCCAATACCAACCCAAACTGAATGAGAAACAACAATAAATGATGTTCGGTAATGGGTCCCATCAGTTCTCCTTGGTAACCGTTTTCATACCGGTTGAGAAGTCAGCCCGAATAAGAATAATATGATATCTTATGGTTCACGCCTCTAAATTGCATTGCTGACAGGCATTAAGTTCGCTGCGGATGGTTGCCCAAATGAAGCGTCTATCTCTACTGGTTACCATGTTTCTGGCTTTCTGGTTGTCGTGCAAGGCATTTGCCAGGCTTTGCAAAATCTGTAATTGCGCATTGGGCGACTCTTTAGGGGTAATTACTAAAACTATTAGTCTTACCAAATTGCCGTCTGGGCTATCCCATTCTAAGCCTTGCCTGGTATGAAAAGCGAAAATGTAAGATTTATCCAGTCCTTCCAGGCGCGCATGAGGTATGGCAATACTTCGCCCCATGGCTGTGCTCATCTGGTCTTCTCGCAACTTTATTTCTTGGTAAATATTATCACGGCTGATCTTTGTTTTGCGGGCAACCACGCCACTCATATAGTGCAAAATCTCATCTTGAGTGCGTCCTTCAGTATCTATAAATACATCATCTTCGGCAAATAAGATGTCAAATATGCTTTTCTTTAGCTTGCGAACCGCTTGAGATAGCCAAGGACCAAAAACTATCGTAGAGATAATCGCTGCAGCAATAATGCTTACTAATACCTTTTCTGTAATCAGTCCAGCTGAATAGGCAAGCATGCCAACTACAATGTGCATCTGCCCGCCGGGAGTGTGTGAAATGGCAATTACCGCTAAATTGGATTTGTCCTGTCCCGACCATCGGGAACCAATATATGCTGCCACATAGCGGGCTGCAATGCCTATGGCGCTAATAATCAGCACCAAGAACCAATCGAAATTGGCTATGAAATCCAGATGTAAACCAATATTGGCAAAAAAGATGGGAACAAATATTGAATACACTAAACGATTAACCACAAACCGGTCTTTTTCACTGATATGCTTGGCTTCTCCCAAAATAGTACCAGCTATGAAAAAGCCGAACAATGAGTGAATACCAATCTGCAAAGTAACAGCACCAAAAATCGCCCCAACCACCATAATAAAAGTGATTTTTAAGCCTGAAGATTCACCTGTCTTGTGGTGGATATAGGTCATTGCTTTGTCTACTATGCGCCTCAATAAAGTAAGGCTGATAATCGTAAATGCCAGAGTAAGAACCACCAATTTGGCTACAAATCCCAATTCCAAAGAACCGTGATCAAAAATCCCTAAAATAATGGTAAATATCACCCATCCGGCAATATCATTTATCGTTAAGGCCGAAATAATGAGAAAACCAACGTCAGTTTTTAATATGTTAAGATCTCGTAAGCCCCTAATGGCTACCGGTAAAGCACTAATGGTCATAATTGCCGCAATAAACAAGGCGAACAGCACTTTCTGAGAAGGATCCGCTACATATCGATCCGGCAAAAAATAGATAGGGATAAAACATAACAAAATGGGTAGAACAAGATCCGCCGCCGAAAGCCTAACCGCATCCCCACGCTGTTGCCATACCTTAGAAAAGTTTATTTCAAGCCCCGTCTCCATTAAAAGAAAGAAATTGCCAAACCACGCTAAAGCCTCCAACATTGATCTTTGCACCACATCATCGGGAAAAAGATATGCCTGTACACCCGGTGCTATTTTGCCCAGTATTGCCGGTCCCAATACAATTCCCACCAATAACTCAGCGGTTACACTGGATTGCTTGAGCTTCTCAAATATGTAACCAAACAACTTACAAAAGCCCAAAAGCAGGGCAAACTGAATTAAAAATAGCATCAGATGATGTTCGGTTATTGGTCCCATCAATACTCCTATCTTTTTCTCAAGCATATTATTAGCGATATATGACAAGATTAGTCTTTTTACCTGCCAAAGTCAAGACTTTTCTTTCGTAAAAGACTGCTTCATAAAGCCCCAAAACAAAGCTATGCTACAAGAAAACATGGCTCCTGCTTGCTCCCTATCATAAAACATGCTGCAAATTAGCAATCTTATGAATACTAATTTATTCTAATATTTACAGGGCTTTCTTCAAGGATATTGCCAATATAATCTGTGGTATCCGCTAACGGTTGGTGTTTCTCCTTTGAGAGCTGAACCGTATTGTTTTGAGGAATGCTTTCACTCAGCAAGCGCATTCTGATACGCAAACTATCTGGTTTCACATTCTCTTCTCTTGGGGACGATTCATCCGCTGAAACCTTTCTTTCCCTATTGAAGAAATCTGGTGCATTTAACCATCCCTGACGGTAGCTATGGAAGAGAATTGAGCCTAAAATGCCTACAAATACGATAATGCTAATTGTCCACAGAAAGTTTGTAGAGAGCATAATCTTTCTCTCTTTTACAACTCTACAAGGGGTGTATTCCTTCTTGGTGTTTTCCGGCATCATTACGTAGAACTCGTTTAAAACTTCTGGTATGTCTGCCCCCAAATAGCGTGCGTAATTATACACTAAGGCTTTGGCAAAACCATAGTTCTTAAGATCGAAGAGTCTGTTTTCTTCCAAGGCACATATCTGCTCTTTGGGAATGCGAATATCTTCCCAGATTTGGGCATAATCTATGCCTTTCTCCTGGCGTAAGTTGCTTAGATATTCACCGAGGTTTTCCACAAATAAATACCCCTAAAACTCTCTTCTACACTCCCCGCCAAAAGCAAAGAATCATCTGTGCACATTTCTATGGTCAACTTACCCCCAGGCACTTTTACACTTACTTTCCTTTCCAGCAAATCATGCATTATCCCAGCAAACACGCTACTTGCCGCACCAGTGCCACAGGCAAGTGTTGCCCCACAAGCATGCTCCCAGATCTTCATCTCAAGATTGCTGCGATCATGTATCTTTACAAAATGGACATTAACTGGTTTGGGGAAAGCTTGATGGTGTTCTAAAATAGCACCATACTGAAGATGAGGATTATCTTGAATCGTATCTGTAAACACAACAAAGTGAGGATTGCCGATATCCACAAGATCTCCGCAAAAACTCTCCACAAGCATTGAGCTTTGGATCATTTGGGCAACACCCAGATTTACGTGGATAGTTTTTGCTTCACGCCATGCCTCCTTTATTCCCGAGTCTGTTTGCACCATGACAGATGATTTCTTAAGCTTATCCATCAGCAGTTGAGCTACGCAGCGCAAGGCGCTTCCACACATCTCGGCTAAAGATCCATCGTTGTTATATATTGTCATGCGGGCATCTGCTTGCATTGAAGCACCTACAATCACCAAACCGTCTGCCCCCACTCCGAAGTGACGATCACACACAGCTACAGCCAATGAAGCATAATCGATTGCATCAATTTGCTGTTCGAATGTATCCAATATTACAAAGTCATTTCCCTGAGCTTGCATTTTGATAAAGGGTATTAGCATAGAACGTCCTCTATTACTTGAGTAATGTTGAAAACTCCAGATTTGCCATGTAACCATTTAGCCGCTTGCAGGGCACCCAAAGCAAATGTTGCTCGAGAGCGTACCACATGACTTAGTTCGATTGTATCTGCCTCACCATCAAAAGCAATAACATGAGTTCCGGGAATGCTTCCGCCCCTAATACTGGCAAAGTGCAGTTCATCTGGTTCTGGTTTTCGCTGCAGTCTATCCCACACAACTTTATTCTTTTGAGAGCTATTTTCAAGAATGAGTTTTGCAAGCTCTACAGCGGTGCCAGAGGGACTATCCACCTTTTGAGCGTGATGCTTTTCCCATGCCAAAAGATCGTAGTCTTCAAAGTGATCAAACACTTGTACCGCAGCAGCTACCACTTTAGAAAACAGATTCATTCCCAAAGAAAAGTTTGCTCCATAAACCATGCCGATGTTGGCTACTTGGGCAAGTTTTTCTATTTGAGCTAAGTTATTATGCCAACCAGTGGTTCCCACAACTATGTTTTGTTTCAGTGCAATAAGCTTGTGCAGGTTTTCCAACACCACTTTGGGGTTGCTGAATTCAATCACGATTTCTGCATTATTAAGGCTCTCTTGAGTAATATCCTTAGCTGCATCCGGACAATTTGGATCTATAATACCAACAACCTCAAAACCCTTTTGAGGGGCATAACGATGGAGCATTTTCCCCATTTTCCCATAGCCGACTAGGCATAGTTTTATCATCTTCTACTCGGCACTATAAATCCTGATCAGTTCGTTTACAAAGGCTGTTCCCTTGAGCAACTGATCCGTTTTAATGTTCTCATCCACAGTATGCACTTTATTCATTCCGGTTCCAGTAATTATAATTGGTAATCCCCCAGCAGAGATGATGTTGGCATCGCTGCCTCCGCCACCGGTTTTGATGACAGCTGGAATATCCAAGTTTTTCAGAGCTTTTGCCGCCACTTGAACTACAGCAGAATACTCATCTACTTTAAATGCTTCATACTCGGTATCACACGATATTTCCAATCGCCCACCTTGTTCGGCATAACGTTCAACTGTACTTTGGAATGCATGCTTGATATCGTCACAGATCCGTTCGAGTTTTGAGTGGTTATGACTGCGTGCTTCTCCGTGAACAACTACCTTGTTCGGCACAACGTTCGTAGCTTCTCCGCCGTAAATCTTTCCGATATTGCATGTTGTTTCAAAATCTATTCTGCCCAAAGGTGTCGCCGATATTGCTTCCGAAGCGATGCGAATGGCGCTAAGACCCTTTTCCGGCTCAACGCCCGCATGGGCTTCTTTACCATAAAAGGTTGCTACAAACGAGTTTTGCGATGGAGCTCCAATGATTAGTTCGCCCACATTATGAGAATCCAAAGCATAGCCAAACGCAGATTTCAACCGCGATTTATCGAAATGTTTCGCACCCAAAAGCCCAATCTCTTCGCTTACGGTAAAAAGTATCTCGATAGGAGCATGGTCTTTGCCGCTCTGTTTAATTTGCTTGATACCCATAACTATTTCTGCTATGCCAGATTTATCGTCACTACCCAAAATAGTTGTGCCATCACTGTATATAGTATCGTTTTCTATTCTTGCTTTGATGCCATTTCCGGGTTTTACGGTATCTACATGAGCACAAAACAGAATTGGTTTTTTCTGGATATTGCCGGGAATATATCCATATAGGTTCCCGGCGTTGCCACCGGTAGAATTACCACAATCGTCTTCATCAACTTCAGCTCCCAATTGCTGTAAGTCTTTCTTTAAGGCATCTATCATTGCACGCTCATTTTTGGATTCGCTGTCAATACTGATAAGATGCATAAAATAGCTTATTACATCATTTTGCATCGCCGACCTCGCTTGTAATATTACTTAGCTACATTATCTACAACGGGCGCAGATTTGTCAACTTCAAATCTTAACTCGTACTTAAGCTGCTCTAAATCTCAAGTTTACTTGACAGATAAGAATTTTGGATTATCTTAGTAACTATATTATCAAGAATGATAAAAGCTTGACCCACTCTAAGCCTTATCAAAGAATATATTCAACCACCTATTTACACGTTTAGGAAAAGGAGATGTCTTATGACAGACAAATTAGCGCTTTTTATGGAACGATTGCCAGAACTGACTATCAGTTTTGCTGGCAAACTACTGATAGCTCTATTAATTTTCTTTATTGGCAGATGGATTGCTAAGGGTATTGCCGGACTTCTAAAGAAGCTTTTGGGCAAAGGAAAAATGGATGGCAATGTAGTACAATTCTTAGGAAACCTTGCCTATGGTATTATCCTCGCTTTTGTAATAATTGCAGCCATCGCAAAACTGGGAGTTCAAACCACTTCTTTAATCGCTGTTTTCGGTGCCGCCACTTTGGCAGTTGGGATGGCTCTACAAGGAACTTTGGGAAATTTCGCTTCGGGAGTAATGTTACTTATTTTCCGTCCCTTTAAAGTTGGAGATAGCGTTATAGCCGGAGGAATAAACGGCATTGTAAGCGATATTGGCATCTTTGCAACCACTGTTTTTCCCGGAGATGGACGCAAAGTTATTATACCAAATGGAAAGCTTTCAAACGATACCATCACAAATTTTACCACCCTGCCTACACGCCGCATTGAGCTTAGCATCAATGTTCCCGGAACTTCTGATATCAATGCTGTTCGGGATCTGTTGCGCGCCGCAATAGACAGTGAAAGCGATATTCTAAAAGACCCCGCTCCTGCCATTATTATGACCGATGCCAATGCCGCAGCTATTGTCTTTGGAGTTTTTGCTCATGTGAATAACAAGGATTATGGAAAAGTACACGCCAGTTTAACCGAAAAAATCAAGCTTGCCTTGAATGCTAAAGGCATTTGGGCATAAATTAGGAGAATACATTATGAAAAGGACACTGATCTTATTAAGCCTTACAATTCTGGTACTCGCCCTAAGTGCAGAAGGTTGGAAAACTGATGCCGATATTAGTCTAACCCTTTCTCAGAGTGCCTTCAGCGATAACTGGGTGGGCACTGAACTCAGCAACATTACCTGGTTGGCGAATATGAATGGTTCTATGGAAAAACAAATGAAGGATTGGCTGCACAATCGCAATACTATGAAACTCGCTTTTGGTCAAACTCATCTGCAGAAAACCGGTGCGGACGGCAAATACTGGGAAAACCCTGAAAAAACTACTGATAAGATCGACTTAGAAAGTTTATGGCGTTTTACTCTGCAAAGCTGGGTAGATCCTTTCTTGGCTGGCCGCTTGGAATCTCAATTCCTGGATCTCTCCCAAGAAGCTGAAGATAATACCAGATTTGTAAACCCAATGCTCTTTACTGAAACCGCAGGTATTATGAGAACCTTTATCGAAAATGAATCGATGTTGCTAAATTCCCGTCTTGGCGCAGCATTAAGACAGAATGTGAACCGCGACGAGATCGTTAACGGAAATAAAGAAACTGATACTACAATGGACGGTGGTCTGGAATTTGTTTCTGAACTTAAAAAACAGATCAACGCTCCTCTGCAATCTACTTTCCGCAGCAGATTACAGGTGTATCAAGCACTATTCAATTCCGAGGATGACGATATCTCTACTGATGACTGGAAATCTCCCGATTTGGTTTGGGAAAATACTCTTACTACCAAGCTTTTCGGTATGGTTAGTGCAAATCTCTTGTTTGAACTCCGTTACGATAAAGAGCAAGTGCACGAAATGCAGTGGAAGCAAATGCTGGGTCTTGGCTTTAGCTATAACCTGTTTTAATCTAAATACTTAGGTCTATATTAACCGGTGTTATCTTATCACCGGTTTTTTTTGAGTTCTCCAAAACTCTTCTAAACTACTAACATGGCATGCTTTAGTCTTGTTGCCTACAGCTATCCTTAGCGAGGGTTTAGGCAGAGATTCTCCCGCAAGTAAGGGATTATGGTAGCTTGAACATTTGCTAATGCTCGCTTTACCATACCGGATAAATAAATGTAACCAAGCCGCCAAGATTTTCGCGTTGTATTCGCTCTTATTTTGAGTGAAACTTGTTGACACATAAGTTAATATAATAATTCTGCCATTAATTGAAGAAAGATAACAAGCATTACTCTTAAGGAGCCGCAATTAATGTTAAAGATAATGATCAAACGTCTGTTTTATGAAGATAAGGATCTGCTGAGCAATGTGGATTTGGCAGTGAAACCTGCAGAACGCATTCTAATAGTGGGACAAACAGGACAAGGAAAAAGCTCGCTGTTAAACACTTTGAACCTGATGAATCAGAATTATGATGGCAAAATCCTCTTTGAAGGTAAGGACTTGCGAGAATATGCTCCCTATGAGTTGCGAAGTCAGATTTGTATGGTAATGCAAGAACCCTTTTTGGGCGAGGGAACCGTTCGTGATATATTGCAAGAGCCATTTCACTTCTCGGCCAATAAACACAACCAGAACCCCAAGCGGGAACAGCAAACCTTGGAACTATTTGAGAATTTCAAGCTTTCTGCAAGTTATTTAGATAAAAATACCGAATTGCTGTCCGGAGGAGAAAAGCAGCGCATCGCTTTGATACGTATTTTGCTGTTAAAACCCAAGATCTTGCTTTTGGACGAAATCAGTTCGGCCTTAGACCAGAAAACATCCGGCATAATCTCAGATTGCATTTTCAAAAACTATCCCGGAGCCGTAATTGCCATTTCCCACGATCCTCTATGGCAAGAACGCTGGCAACGAAGTTGGAAACTTGAAAATGGCAAGATTATTGACAGTAAGGAGCTCTAAGAAATGGATATTAATTATCTTGGTTTAGCTTTCGCCCTGTTGTTGCTTATATTTCCCATATTGATCTTTCTGCATCTAAAACTCAAGCTGATTGGTCAACTCTTTACTTCATTTGGAAGAATGATTATCCAGTTGAGTTTAATGGGAATCTGGCTGGAATTTCTGTTCACTCAGAAAATATCTTGGCTTACCCTGTTTTGGATGCTGATTATGATTTCTAACGCAGTATTCACCTTAAGAGGAAGACTCAAGTTTCAACGCCGCATTCTATTACCTATCCTTGCCACTGCTTTGGGGAGTACCAGCATCATAATAATGCCCTGGATTCTATTTATGGTGATTCGTCCCGAGCCATTCTTCTCCCCCGAATATGCCATCCCGATATATGGAATGGTGTTGGGAAACAGCATGAACAGCCTTGCTTTGGCATTGGAACGATTTGAAAGCGGGCTTTCAGATAATTGGCGCGCCTATTACACGCGTTTGGGCTTGGGAGCAAATCTTTGGGAAGCAGCATTGCCCACATTTAGAAAAGCCATGCATGCTTCACTGTTGCCTCAATTGCTGAATATCGCTTCAATGGGCGTGGTGAGCCTGCCGGGAATGATGACAGGACAAATTCTGGGAGGTTCTTCTCCCCTGGTTGCTATAAAATATCAGATGATGATAATGACTGCTATATTCAGTGGAGTGTGCCTTACAGATTATTTGGGAATAAGGTTTTATCTGAGTAAACGCTTCGATAAATACAATCTGCCCCTTAAGGAGTATAAATGAAGTATTGGGATCTTTTGCAACTCACTCAAGCAGTAAGTGTGGCAACTGTGGATGACTCCCGACCAAAAGTGCGTCCCATGACCCTCATTACCCTGAAACAAAGACTGTTTCTGGCTACAGGTAAAACCGACCCCAAAGTTAGACAATTGAGTAAAAACCCTTATATGGAATGCTTGCTGCCTCTTGCCGATAGCTCTGGAAATGGATATTTGCGTATATCCGGAAAGGCATTGGAAATACGAGATATCATGCTCAAGAAAGAAGTGGCGGATGCGGCAAAATTCATCTATGACTATTGGCAAGATATAGCCGATGAAAGCTTCATCTTGTATCAATTGATGCCAGATGAATGGCGTTATCTCAAACCGGGAGAAGATATTGAAGAAATAGTGCGGTAAAACACTTGCTATATCTATTTTTAAGCATCCTCTGCTCGGTTTTAATTGCCAACTTTCTCATGCATTTGGGACGGCAAAAGCCACTTAGTATGATGCCTGTATTCTTGGGTAATTATTTCATAGCCACGGTATTTAGCGCTCTTAGTCTTAATCCCAGCTACGTGAGTAACTTTGATGTAGTTTTTGGCATTTTAACCGGTGCTTTCTTTTTGACTAATTTCTGGGTTTATCAGAAATGCATTGTTGCCAATGGACTCTCTCTTTCAGTGGGATCTATGCGCATAGCAATGATTATTCCCATCCTATTGTCACTTATATTCTTTAATGAAAGTCTAAAGCTATGGAATATGCTGGGAATCTTGTTGGGCATTTCGGCATTTACTTTGAAAGCAGAGCCAAAATCCTTACGCAATTTCTTATGGATAGCCCTTCTTTTTGTTATCTCCGGAGCAAGCGACGCCAGCATGAAAGTGTTTAAAGAACTGGGGGGAGGAAATGAAAGCTTTTTTGTGTTTCTCATCTTTGGCTCTGCTTTCTTCTATACTTTGATCGCTATTATCTTTGGCAAACAGAAATTTCCTCTCGTTTTAGTATTCTATGGCTTTATTTTAGGGCTTCCCAATCGCTATTCGACGGTTTTCTTTTTAGAAGGACTGGAGTCCGTTCCTGCCGCAATAGCATATCCTTTTGTAGCAGTGGGGATTGTGCTCATGAGCATTGGCAGCGATATATTTCTTTGGAAACATAAACCGGAACCCAAAGAATACGTATTATGGGTGCTTCTAGTATTAAGCTTACTCCTGTTAAACCTTTGATAGTAAAGTGGAATATTATCCACAAATCTCTTGGTTATGCACAAGCTCGTTAAGTTTGGCATTGACAGATAAGAAAACTTGAGGCTTTTGACTATAAATAGCTGATCTGGAGACCAAATGGATTGGAAAAAGTATATTGAGGATTTTTATAGCAACCTCGTTTGTGCAGACGACACTCTTCGACCCAAGTTAATTCAAGATTTAAGTGGAAAACTGGTTCAACTTGAGCAAGCTGCAACAGAACGAGATATGTATCGCTCTATATTAGAAAATGCCAGCGACACTATTGTGGAAATGGATGAGAAGGGCAAAATCCTCTATAGCACCCCAAACTGGATTAGGCAATTAGGTCATCAATCAGATCAAATGATAGGCAAGGTTATATTCGACACACTATTCCATCCGGAAGATGCTCAAAAAGCAAAGAAGTATTTAAAGGAAGCATTCCGCTCTAAGAAAACACAAACCGGATTTGAGTATCGCATTAAGAATAGCCACGGCGAATATCGCTGGCACACAGCCAATCTTTCTCCCTTGTTTGATGAAGAGAATAGAGTAAAATCGGTGATAGCAGTTGCTCATAGCATCCACGCACGTAAAACTGCAGAGCTCAAACTTCAGGAGCGGGAAAAGTTATATAGATTGCTGCTTAACACGATGAGAGAAGCAGTGATAATGGTGGATAACGACGATTACATAAAATATGTGAATCCCAGTTGGTGTGAATTATTTGGTTATAGCAGCGAAGAAGCATTAGGTAAGACTGGGTTTGAGCTTGTAGTAATAGCTGATGACCAGCATATTATCCGCAAGAAAAACTTGGAGCGTCAATCAGGCAAAGTAGATGAATATATCCTTAGAGGAAAGAAGAAAAATGGGAGTCTCATCTGGTTGAGAATAAGCGGGGCTCCGGTACAAGATGAATTTGGAACTGTTATTGGATCTGTGGGTATTATGACCGACATCACCGAGAGTAAAAAAGCATTGGATTCACTTGCTCGAAGCGAGGAGAAATATCGAGATCTGTTTGAAAACTCTATGGCTGGGGTATTTCAATCTACCCTAGATGATCAGTACATAAGCGTTAACCGACATTTCGCCCAGATGTTTGGCTATTCTTCTCCCACCGAAATGGTGCAAAGCGTGAAAGATATCAAAGATCTCTACGTACACCCGGAAGATAGAATAAAGCTTAAAGAATTGCTTCTGCAGAATGGAATTGTGGAAAACTATGAAGTGGAGTTAAAACGCAAAGATGGCAGCAGATTGCTAACCTTACTTTCGGCAAGAATTTCTACCAATAACGATGGAATTTCGGTAATTGAAGGGGCAAACATTGACATTACCGAGCTCAGGATATTGCAAGATCAGCTTTTAGGCAGCCAAAAAATGGAGGCAATTGGTAAATTAGCCGGGGGAGTTGCCCACGATTTTAATAACCTTCTTACCATCATTTTAGGTTATTCTGAAGACCTTCTGGAAGAGCTTCCCAAACATAGTCCCCTACGAGAATTGGCTGATGAAATCCTCAAAGCAGGTATGCGTGCGGCAAGATTAACCAGAGAGCTGCTCGCCTTTAGTAAAAAACAAATTATCGCCAATCGGGATTTAGATTTGAATAGCCTGATAAATAATCTTAAAGGCATTATTACGAGGATGTTGGGAGAAGAAGTTGCGCTTAGCTTCGTTTTAGCCGAAGATCTTAAAACCGTTAAAGCCGATCCCACACAAATGGAGCAAGTAATTGTTAATCTGGTGATAAATGCAAAAGAAGCAATGCCTACTGGTGGAGTGTTCCGCATTAGAACCCAAAACGAAACCATCAAGTTGAACAGCCCTTATCGCAAACTTGAGCTCCCTGCCGGTGAATATGTGTTGCTTAATCTCAAAGATACCGGATGCGGAATTGATTTTGAAATTCAAGATAAGATCTTCGAACCCTTTTTCTCTACCAAATCTGAAGCCAGAGGCTTGGGACTTTCTACGGTGTGGGGCATTGTTCAACAAATGGGAGGGGCGATATTTCTGGACAGCAAACCTGATAAAGGCACTGAGATCAACATCTTCCTGCCGGTGAGCGAAGGCATGAAAGATTCTGCATCTTTTCACTTAGTGAAGCCCGACCATGGAAAGAATGAGCAGATCCTTGTAGTTGAAGATGAAGAAACACTTTGTCTACTCATTAAAAAGATGCTTACGAATATGGGCTATCAGGTTATAGCTACCACAAAAGCCTCTGAGGCATTAGCTCAGATTAAAGAAGGAATCGTGCCAGACCTGCTTTTAACTGATGTAGTTATGCCCAATATGAACGGTATGCAATTGGTGGAAGAAGTTAGAAAAGTGCAAGCTGATCAAAAAGTACTACTGATGTCTGGTTTTACGGACGATATAATAATCCAACAGGGTGGCGGTAAACAAAATTATCCATTCATAGCTAAACCCTTCACTGCCAGCCAGATTGCTCCTGTAATTCGAGATATTCTAAAATTGAACGAGTTTGAATACCATCTGCTAATTCTGGCTTCAGACAATAATATGCAACAACTTATGCAACGATCTTGCCGCAAGCGAAAATTAGATTGTAAATTTGTGTGCTCTTCCCAAGAAGCTATCGACCAATTGCGAAAAAATAACTTCCACGTAATTGTGGCAGATCTAAGTGAAAACCCTTCGGAAGTTATTCTAACACTTCAAAACACTCGCGAACATGGCTATGACTTACCGGTAATTGCTATTGCAGATATGATAAAGGATGAATACATGGATGAGCTTAAGAAACTAAAGGTTCTACATGCTGTAGAGAAAAGCTTGGACAGCTCAAGCCTTATAGATTTTATCGTACAAACGCTAAAGAAAGAACTCCGTTAACCAATACTTAAGCTATATAAAAAAGTTTGTTTCTATGGATATCTTGCCCTCGCATAAACTGCTTTGCATCATTTGTTTTGCTCTATATTAAGCCAGCCCCCGTACTTCTCCCCATCCGGCATCAAGTAAGCATTAGCAAAGCTTCAAGCAGACATCATCTTGTTGGCATAGGATAATCTCCGATTAATCCATACTTAAGTTATGCTCAAAGCAATGGAAGAGAAAGCGGCAAAACATCAAATCTGAGAGCTAAAGAGACGAATCTATGGCAAGGTTTTTATGCTTATTGGATAAGCTTTTATATAAATTATGCAGTAAGAATCCTTAATTATTGTATATATTTATAGTTTCAGATAATTAGATAGGATTTTATAGCGTGTTATTGATATAAGGAATTTTGGCTTGACAAAAACCTGCCTTTGCAGTGTTTTTCTTTTTAATAGATAATTTGTTGAATAAACTCAGCTAAACATTGAAACACAATACATTCCATACAAATGGAGGAACAATGCAGAAATTACTGATCCCGATGATACTTGGCTTAGCCCTGCTGGTTGCCGCTTGTGGACCCAGCGTTAAAGTCCAACGTGTTTCCACCGATACTGTCGCAGACCTTAGCGGCAAATGGAACAATACAGACAGCCGTCTGGTTGCAGAAGAAATGATTCGGGATGTTGTATCCCGTCCTTGGCTTAGCAGCTTTTTACAAGAAAAAGGGCGCACTCCGGTTGTAATAGTGGGCACAATGCGCAATCTCTCCAGCGAGCACATAGAGATGGAAACCTTTATTGCCGATATCTCCCGCGAGCTCATTAACAGTGGAGCGGTTAGGTTCGTAGCTGCAAGAGATATTCGTGATGAAGTCCGTGACGAACGTGCAGAACAGCAATACTTTGCCTCGGAGGAAACAGCAAAGCAAATGGCCCAAGAGTTGGGTGCAGATTTTATGCTTAAGGGTGCAGTTAAAACTATCAACGATCAGATTGACCGCACCTCGGCAAAGTATTACCAGATAGATATGGAGCTTATAGACGTGGAAACAACAGAAACAGTATGGATAGGCAATAAAGAGATTATGAAGATAGTGGAACGCAGTCGCTTTAAATAATCCCCATCCATGAACCCCTTAAGAGAGTACAGCCACATCCACTCCAGAGCTTCAGTACTGGTTCTGTGGGTTTTTATTGTCTTATTACTGGGAGCATGTGCGCAAAATATAACCTCATCACGCACCCGAAAAGAATTGGATAAAGCAATGGCGGGGCAGGATATTACAAAGGCACTGTCAATTGTTGAAAAACCGGGAATGTATCGCAAGAAGGAACAATTACTCTACTATTTGGATGCTGGCATGTTGCATCACTTTCAGGGCAATTGGCAGCAAAGCAATGAATTGTTACAACTTGCAGAAGACGCCATCCAAGAACTCTATACCAAAAGTGTTTCTCGCTCCGCTGCCTCGATTTTATTGAACGACAATTCGCTTGAATACTCTGGGGAAGACTATGAAGACGTTTATATCAATGTGTTTAAAGCTCTCAACTTTTTGGAAATGGGAAATCTGGAATCCGCAATGGTAGAAGTGAGGCGGGTTGACGAAAAACTGAGCCTGTTAGAGCAGAAATATGCACGTATTGCCAAAGAGATGGATTTGGATTCTGAGGCAAAAATAAAGTTCAAGAGTTCTCGCGGCAGATTTCATTCTTCAGCTTTAGCCCGTTATTTAAGTATGGTTCTATACCAAACCAACAATTATCATGACGACGCTCGCATAGATTTCAATAATGTGCAGTATGCCTTTGCCAGCCAACCAGAACTGTATCCCTTTTCTGCCCCAAAGATTATTGAGCCCAAATTAGATACTAAGGGACATGTTTTAAGAGTACTCAGTTTTGTAAACCGGGGTCCGTATAAACGCCCATTAGAGATGCACGTCCATACTTCCAAAGATCTTCTGATTATCGGAACGGCAAACAATGATATCGATATAGACACCATACCTTGGGAAGGAATCGACGAGGGATACTATTTTAAGTTTGCCATACCATACTTGGAAGACCGGGAGCGAAAAATTGGTAGAGTTGATCTCGTTACTGCTGACGGCAAACGTTATACACTGAAGAAACTTGAAGATATGAGCTTGATAGCCCGCAGAAGCTATGAACTTAAAGAGCCAATGATCATCTTTAAAAGCGTTAGCAGAACCGTGCTGAAAGGTCTTGCTGCCGAAAAAGCAAAAGAGCAAGCTCGCAAAAGTAGCTCAGATCTGGGAGCGACTCTTCTAAGTCTGGTTGCAGATGCCGCAGTTTTTCTTAGTGAAAATGCAGATCTAAGAATATCGCAGTTCTTCCCCTCAGAAGCTTTAATCGCCGAGATTCCGGTATCAACAGGCGATCAAAGCATCCGCATGGAATATTTTTCCCCCAAGGGAAGACTTATTCATAGTGAACAACACAACCTTCAGGTAGGGACCAACAAACCTAATCTAATCTGTACTTGGTATTTTGAATAGATAAATAAACAATACAATGGAGTAATGATGGAAATTCGCAAATTGGACCAGATGTTTGAAGTATTAGGGTCCCGAACCAAGAAACGTCTTGTAGCGGCATGGGCAATAGACACTCATACTATTATGGCTGTAGCCGAAGCTGTTCAAATGGGCATTATTGAAGGTATTTTAGTAGGAGATGAAACAAAAATCAAAGCAGTTTGCCAAGAGCATAATATCAGCTCATCCATATTCAGAATAATTAATTGCACAAGTGATCTTGTCGCTGCATCCTTGGCAGTAGATCTGATTAACAGAGGGGAGGGTGATTTTTTGATGAAAGGGTTACTCTCCACCGATCGCTATATGAGAGCTATTCTCAACAAAGATAAGGGTTTAATGGATCCCGGTGCTATTTTATCTCACGTTACGGTTGCAGAACCTAAGAATTATCATAAACTCCTCATCTTTGGAGATGTGGCAATCATACCCTTACCAGACCTCAAACAAAAGATTGCGATAACTAATTATCTGATTAGAACTGCGCATTTTTTAGGTATTGACTGCCCTAAAGTGGGACTTTTAGCTGCCAGCGAACAAACTCTACCCAAAATTCCTTCCTGTGCCGATGCAGCTTTGATTCATAAGATGGCTCAACGTGGTCAGATCAAAGGAGGAGTAGTGGAAGGTCCATTGGCAATGGATTTGATTGTAGATAAAGAAAGCGCTACAATCAAGGGCATGCAAAGTGAAGTATGTGGCGATGCCGATTGCATTCTTTTCCCTAATATCGAATCTGGCAATGTGTTTTACAAAACCATAGTGAAACTACTAAAAAGTGATCTTTGTGCAGTTGTGATTGGTGCCAGAGTACCATGCGTACTTACTTCCCGAGGCGATAGTGAACGCTCAAAATTATATTCAATTGCCCTAGCGGCTCTGATGGCATAAATCATGAAAACTCTAAACGAAATAGCACTAAAAGTAAAGTCCCTAAATAAAAAAGTCCGCATCGCCATAGCAGTTGCCGAAGACGCTAATACAATAGGAGCAATTAGCCGCTCTACAAACGAAGGCTTTGTGCATCCCATTATGATTGGCTCGAAAGCACGTATTATGGAACTATTAAAGGATTTCTCGCTGAATGATGAGAGCTTTGACGTAATAGATGTATCAAACCATGAAGAAGCCACCCGTGAAGCAGTGCGAATGGTAAAAAACAATGAGGCAGATGTATTGATGAAAGGATTGGTGGGTACCGATAAATTTCTTCGAGAAGTACTTTCCAAAGAACGCGGATTACTGCCCCCAAAAGCCATAATGAGCTATACTTGCGCCCTTGAGTTGCCCAAGTATCATAAACTCCTGCTGATATCGGATACCGCCGTGCTTCCAGCCCCAGATCTAAACCAAAAAATCGCTATGATCAACTATAGTGTTAAAATGGCGCACAATTTGGGCATAGCCAAGCCTAAGGTAGCCCTCATTTCTGCCACAGAGAAAGTATCGGAAGCTATGCCAAACACGATAGATTATGCATTAATCAGTAAAATGGCAGAGCGTGGACAGATTAAGGATTGTCTGATAGACGGCCCTTTGGATATTTTTTTGGCTTGCGACCCTATAGCTGGAGATATAAAAGGAGTGCAAAGCCCTATTGCTGGAAATGCGGACATCTTAATTCTTCCCAATTTGGAAACAGCAAATGCCTTTTACAAGGGCTTAATGCTCTTCGCTGGAGGTGAGCTCGCCGGATTGATTCAGGGAACGGTGAAACCCGTTGTGGTAATGAGCCGTAGCGAAAGCGAAAACTCCAAGTATTATTGTATTGCCCTCAGTTGTCTGATGGCGGAGGTAAGATGAGGCTAGCCATAGCAAGCGATCATGCTGGATATACATTAAAAGAATTCATTATCCGCTCTTTCCCGGAACATGAGTTTTTGGATTTTGGCACCAATAACGAAGAAAGTATTGACTACCCCGATACTGGATTTCCTGCTGCCCAAGCAGTAGCGGAAGGTGAATGCGAATTTGGCATACTTATCTGCGGAAGTGGAATTGGAATGAGTATTACTGCCAACAAAGTTCCAGGAATCAGGGCTGCCCTTTGTAACATTACAGATGTAGCAAGGCTTTCACGCATGCATAATAATGCCAATGTTCTGGTATTAGCTGGCAGATTCACTGCTACTCATTATGCTGTGGATATTGTAAAAACATGGTTGGAAACTCCCTTCGATGGGGGCAGACATTTGAATAGAATCAATAAAATACATCAAGGAGAACGGAAGTGAAAAACATCCAAAAACAAGACCCCGAAGTTTTTGCTGCAATCTCACAAGAGCTAAGCAGGCAACAGGACAACCTGGAGCTTATTGCAAGTGAGAACTTTACTTCTTTGGCAGTGATGGAAGCTCAGGGCAGCGTCCTCACCAATAAATATGCCGAAGGTTACCCCTACCGCTGGAGTAAGAAAACAGGCAAAGTAAACTACAATCTTTACGGACGCTATTATGGCGGATGCGAATTCATAGATCAGGCAGAGCAACTTGCCATCGAGCGCGCTAAAAAACTCTTTGGAGCAGAACACGCAAATGTGCAACCCCATAGTGGATCTCAAGCCAATATGGCTGCTTATTTTGCCCTAGTTAAGCCGGGGGATACCGTTCTTGCCCTTGAGCTTGCCCATGGTGGACACCTCACGCACGGACACCCTCTTTCGTTTAGCGGGCAGCTTTATAATGTAATACATTACATGGTTGGCAAAGATACTCAACAATTCGATTATGCCGAAATCGAGCGTTTGGCAAAAGAACACAAGCCGCAAATGATTCTCACGGGCGCATCTGCTTACCCGCGTAAGATTGATTTTGCTCAATTTCGGAGAATTGCCGATATAGTCGGCGCAAAGTTCATGGTAGATATGGCACACATTGCCGGATTAGTTGCGGTTGGACTGCACGAAAACCCAGTTCCCTACGCTGATGTTGTTACCTCCACCACGCATAAAACCTTACGTGGTCCACGCGGGGGATTAATTCTGTGCAAAGAGGAATATGCCAAAGAGATAGATGGCAAAGTATTCCCCGGTATTCAAGGTGGACCATTGATGCACGCCATTGCAGCTAAAGCAGTAGCTTTTGGTGAAGCCTTACAGCCAGAGTTTAAAACCTACATGAAAAAAGTGGTAGATAACGCTCACGCTCTTGCTGATGCGTTAATCGCTGAGGGATTTGATCTCGTATCGGGAGGAACAGACACTCACTTGATGCTAATAGATCTGGGCCCAGAAGAAAAGGGAGGACCCAGCGGGAAAAAGATGGAAGAAGCCTTGGATATAGCTGGCATTACCGCCAACAAAAACACGGTTCCTTTCGACACACGCAGTCCTTTCGTAGCCTCAGGAATCCGTTTAGGTACCCCTTCAGTCACAACCAGAGGAATGGGCATTGCCGAAATGAAGATTATTGCCTCTCTCATTGCTAAAGTGCGAGATAATTACCAAAATGAGGATGAGCTTGCAAAAATTAAAACAGAGGTAAGAAACCTTACCGCCAAGTTCCCTCTGTATCCCGAGCTGCAATCCTAATTCCAGAGATAATTGGGGGCTCCCAAAATTATCTGAGCCCCCTATGATTTCTTATGTTTAATACCTTAGCAAAAACTGTTCATAGCCCAGATTATTTAACGAGGAACTGATATGGAAAATGTCTTATTGGGCTTGCTACTAATATGTATTGCTTTATTGCTAATCTTGCTCAAGCGCAAGCCACTTAGCACGCGCGATGAGATAAACAACCTCAAGAATGAAGTTGAAATGCTCTCCCGCACCATAAAAGAGGACGTTCAATGCTTGCGCCAAGACCTTTTAAAGCTAAATTCCGATAATCGCATAGAACTGTCATCGCAGATAAAAAACTTTAGTGACAGTCAGCTTAAAGTCGCTGGCGACTCGCGCATGGAGCTTAGCAATACAATGCTTTCACTTACCAAACAGATGAACGAGGATGCCACAAAAAACAGAGAAGAACTTAGTAAATCCTTGAATAATCTTTCGGATACACTATCTCGCAAACTAGCTGAGCTTTCCAATGTCACGTCCGAACAATCTGAAAAACTGAAAACAGGTATCGAAACAAGCATGGAAAAAATCCGCAGTGGTAATGAAAATAAGCTGGAAGAGATGCGTAAAACCGTAGATGAAAAACTTCATGCAACTTTGGAAAAACGCTTGGGAGAATCTTTTGACCAAGTAAGTAAGCGCTTGGAAGAAGTACATAAAGGCTTAGGTGAGATGCGCAGCCTGGCTACCGGTGTGGGTGACCTCAAAAAAGCACTTATTGGGGTAAAGACTAGGGGGGTATTAGGCGAATTGCAACTCGAAAACATTTTGGAAGAAATCCTCACTTTAGATCAGTACGAAAAGAATTTTAAACCCAACCCACGCAGCGATGCTGTGGTAGAATTTGCCATCGCACTTCCTGGAAAAGACGACGATAACGGCAGAGTATTTTTACCAATTGATGCTAAGTTTCCTATTGAAGACTATCACAAGCTGGTAGATGCCTATGAAATTGGAGACCCTGCAGCAATTAGAAACAGCCAAAAAGCTGTGGTCGCCAAGATAAAATCTTGTGCTAAAGATATCCGCGATAAATACTTAAACCCGCCTATTACAACAGATTTTGCCCTCCTCTTTCTGCCCTTCGAAAGCCTCTATGCTGAGGTTTTACGCATACCCGGATTATTTGAACAGATAATGCGTGAATACAATGTTATCCTTTGCGGACCCACAACCATCTCTGCACTCTTAAACAGCCTGCAAGTAGGGTTCAAAACCCTTGCCATCCAGAAAAAAAGCAGTGAAGTTTGGAAGGTGCTGGCAGAAGTTAAAAAACAATTTGGACTATTTGGAGATGTTTTAGATAAAACCCAAAAGAAAATCGAGGATGCCGGTAAAGAAATTGGCCATGCCAGTCACCGAAGTCGACAAATAGAGAAGAAATTGCGCAAGGTAGAAGAACTTCCCACTGCTGCCCTTCCCGGCATAACAGAGATTTTTATGGGAACGGAGGAAGACGATGCCTAAGCGCATTTACCCAAATAATCCCAAGATCATCTGTTTGCTGTTGATGTTCTTATTGCTTGGTATAGGTAGATTTGCAGAGTACGATGCAGACATGATTAATCCCTCCTTTTCTCAATCTTGCCAACGCATATCCACTCCCAAAGACTTACTTTTAGGCAAGTTTGATCCTGCTGAGCATCCAGATTTTGAGCGCATCAGTAATTATAATATGTATGCAAATATGTATTTACACACTCAAGCCAAATGTGCGCTTGATTCTTTAGTAGAAGCGGCGGCAAAAGATGGCATAACGCTTAGAATTCTTTCAGCAACTCGCACTTTCAACACGCAAAAACTGATTTGGGAGCGGAAGATTAATAAGTACAGCAAAGGTAGATTTGACTGGCTGACAAATGCTCAGCAAAGAGAAATTGTTCAAAATATTCTTACTTATTCTGCAATGCCTTCCACGTCTCGTCATCACTGGGGTACGGATGTAGATTTTTGTTCGGTTAGTTTGGCATTTTGGCAAAGTGCAAAAGGCAAGCGTACTTATCGGTGGCTAAAAGATAACGCTGAGAATTATGGTTTTGCTCTTACCTATACTCAATCCAGAAATGGAGGTCACAATTTTGAGCCCTGGCATTGGAGCTACCTCCCGCTATCTGATATCTTTTTGGATGACTACTTAAACACAATCACTTATTCGGATATCATAAGCTTTAGTGGGGCATCTTTTGCTGCGGAGCTAGGCATATTTGACCACTACGTTGCAAACGTTTTTAACCCCAGTATTCCTTAAAACTCTGGTCACTTTTCCATATTCTACGGTAGATATATTAAGCAAGACTTACCCATGGTTTACAGAGAGATACTCATGTCTGTGCCCGATGACCCCTGCTTGAAACATAGGTAATGGCAAGCTAATGAAACAGAGAAGGAATAAGAATAAAGCCCCATGCCCAGATTATTCAACTGTCTCAAAAAGCAAATATTAAGCAGACTGTTGGTATGATACTGTACCTTAAGCTATTATTTTGGCTTATCCTTCCGGAAACGTAATCGCTCCTCTTTGCTGATTTTTTCTGTAGCATATTGAATTATCAAGCGGGCAGCATCGTTGCGATGCTTATACAAAAAATCCTCTACTTCGGTAGGATGCAACTTCCAGAGTTCCCTCAAAAACCATCCCATACCTTGATGCACTACTCGTTCGGGATCGGTCATCAACTCTTCTGTGAAGCTCAACAGCTTATTTACCGGAAGGATTTTCTTAACAGCGATCAGGCTTACCGGCACTGCTCTTCTGGTCCATTTGGAGGTAGATTTCAACCAAGTGCTGAAGTCTTCTATTTCAACGATGTCTTTTAGCAGGAAATACGGCAATATCTTAGAGCAAAGAAAATCACTATGAGCCCAGTTTCCTACACCGTTATCGAACCACTCCTTAAGCCCATGAAATATGGTTTTATTGCTCTGCTTAAGCTTTTTTTGTAAAAGCATTATGGCAAGACTAGCCATTTCGTATTTTCCGTGAGCAAAAAGCCTTTTGCCCAACTCGATGACATCTTCGGGGTTCAGATTCTGATACTTGCCTAAGACACTGTTGCATAGTTCGTTAAGATAAAGAGAATCCACTCCCCAGGCATTGTATCCATCCTTGAAATAGCGGGAATAGCGAATCACATTTGCAGGATTTGCTTTTGCAGCCAGATTGTGTTCCGCACTTCTGCAGATTTCATCATATAATGAAGAATTCATTGTATAGCTCCCCAAAAAACCCGAATTGCTTCGGGCTTATAATGTCATGAGTACTTTGAGGTTACATCCTCCATGCCAGGCAAGCTGTAAACCTTAAATTGATCAACTCGGATGGTGCCATCTTCGGCAAAATCTATCTGATCTCGATAACTGATAAAATCCTCGTTGTGCACTTTAATATGACTGAGAAGCTCGGGATTTACCGCTATGCGCAATCTTTTATTACGGATGAAGTACTCACTGCGAACTAACCATCGGTAAATCCGCATAGTTACGGCATCTTTACTAATAATCCGCCCACTTCCATTACAGAAAGGACAGGGCTCTGAAAAATTTGCCATAATTGTAGCTCTCATGCGCTTACGGGTAATCTCAACCATGCCAAGCTCAGTAAATGGATATACTTTGTTCTTTGCTCGATCCCGTTTGAGGCCTTTACGTAAAATTTCCAGGACATCCGCTTTAGCCTTCTCATCGGTCATATCGATGAAATCGATTACTATAACACCCGAAAGATCACGCAAGCGTATTTGCCTGGCTGCTTCCGCCGCTGCTTCCAGATTTGTTTTACGCACGGTTTCATCGTAATTGCTTTTACCGGTAAAACTGCCGGTATTAATATCAATTGCCACCAATGCTTCGGTTTGCTCTATCTTAATGTTGCCCCCTGAGGGCAGATAGATGCGGCTATGAAAGATGGTTTCTATCTTCTTTTCTATTGCCCAAGAATCGAAAATGGGGCTATCTTCTTTGAATAATTCTACAGATGGGATGAGATCTGCCGAGATATCTTCCAACTGACTTATTATGCTTTTATAGAAGCTCTTATCATCTATAACCAACCGATCAACATGCTCACCAAACAAATCGCGAATAAGGTAGTTCACCAGAGCGTTTTCTTCGAATACACATACCGGTGCTTTGGCAAATTTGAGTTGCTTATCAATTAGCCGCCAAGTTTTGGCTAATGCCTTATATTCATTGCGAATATCCTCTTCATCTGCGCCATCTGCTTCGGTACGGACAATCAAGCCATAGGATGAGTCTTTGATCTCAGAAAGAATATTGCGAATGCGACTGCGTTCTCCTTGCGAATATATTTTACGTGAAATGGCTATTTTATTCTTGTTGGGAAACAACACCAAATACTTCCCCGGAATTGAAATCTGCCCGGTTAAGCGCGCCCCTTTTGAGCCTATGGGACCTTTGTGAACTTGCACCACTATTTCCTGACCGGATTTTAACAGCTTACCAATCTGCGAACTATCATCGGGATTAAGGCGTTTGTGCGGTTTGTCATCCTCATAAATCTCCAAGAAATCCAACACAATATCGCTGTAATGCAGAAAGGCGGTACGCTCCAAGCCAATTTCAATGAACGCCGCACCCATTCCTGGAAGCACATCTTTCACGATGCCTTTGTATATATTGCCCACGGGGTTTTGGTGATCTTTGCGCTCTACAAACAGCTCTACTAAGCGATTATCTTCCAAAACCGCCACCCTCTTTTCGAGGGGGTGAACGTTTACAATTATCTCTGTATTAACACTGTCTTTGCGCATATTAATCGATTCCTACCGGCATCAGATATAGCCATTTGTATGGTTCAATATCGGTTAGCATGGTTTCTGTAAGCTTCTGAAGGTTGAACTGCTTTCCTTTTAATAAAGAAAGTGCCTGAAGATTGGTGATATCCAGTTCTCTAAGAAACTCCAACACACTCTTCTTGCGCGGGAAATTTTTGGCTGAGTAGCTGGTAATACTTGCCAACTCAGCGGCTTTTGCGATGGCATTGTCCAACGTACCCACTTCATCTATCAAATTGAGAGCAAGCGCATCTTCGGCACTAAAGATTCTGCCTTCTGCCAAACTGTTGATTTTATCGGGACTAATGTTCCGTGCCGTCATCACTCTGGACTTGAATTCGTTGTAAGTATCCTCCGAATTGCGTCTTAGAGAAGCTATAAGCTCGGCGGAGTAAGGTTCTAAGGGGTTTAATACTCCTGCATACTTACCATATCTAATCGTTTGCGAGCGTACACCAATTTTGCGGCTTAGTCCGGTGGCTTCCGGTATCATCATAACAACTCCGATGGATCCGGTTATAGTACTGGAATCTGCTACTACATACCTTCCAGCACAAGAAATATAGTACCCGCCAGATGCAGCTGTACCGCCCATCGATATTACTACAGGGATTTTTGCATTTAACTGCGATAATTCACGGTAGATGTATTCACTTTCCAGAGCGCTTCCGCCGGGGCTGTTTACACGAATAACAGCAGCTTTTACCGAAGAATCATTCTGAATATCTTCCACTACTTTCTGCACTTTATTATGCGAAATAAGCGCCTGCCCCATCGAAGCGTTTCCGCCCATGATTTGCCCTTCCAGATATACTACGGCAACAATATCGCCGCTATGAGTGTTTTCTTTTGCCGAATACGCAGATACCCTTACTAGCTTATCCTCATCGATGTTGTGTTTCTGGCAGAGTTCTTTACGAGAGCCTGCCGCTTCAATAAGCTTAAGCTCCAAAGCCTGCTGCGCCGAGATAAACAGATCTGTCCTACCCTGATATACTGCCAATACATCATCGCGAGTTAGCTCACGCCTTTGGGCGATGGCATCGATAATAAGATCAAATCTATCGGAAATGGCTTCGGCAATATTAGCACGCGTTCCCTCCGATAAAGAGGTTTGAGTATAGGGTTCACCGGCTCCTTTGTATTCACCGGATTGAACCACATGCATTTTTATGCCAATTTTATCGAATAACTCTTTAAAAAAAGTTATATTAGCTGCTGCTCCGGTTAGTAACAAGCCTGCTGATGCAGATGGATCCATATAGATCTCATCGGCATAACTGGCCAAAAGATAATCTGCCTGACTCATCATATCGCCAAAAGCAAGCACTGGCTTTCCGCTACTTTTAAAATCCTGAATAGCTAAACCCAGCTCATTCATACTTGCCATAGAGATCTGCATACCCATCGGTTCAATAAATATGCCATCTATGCGCTTGTCGTCTTTGGCACTGCGGATTTTTGCTACTAAGTTTTGCATGCTGCTCAATTCTTTTGTGCCAAACAGATTAAAAGGCAGTAATTCACTATACTCCGGGATGTATGCTCCCGGATCCAGATGAAGCCAGCTACCCGAACTAATTGGAGTTGAGCCGGGAGCATTAAGAGACAATTTGCTCATCTGCTTGCCGGTCCAAAATGATAACGCTATCAGGATAACAAGGACGATAAACACGATTAAAATGACTTTTTTGGTGCTCATTTGAGCCTCCTTCTAAAAAAATGTACTTGTATAATTGGGTGCAGCCCAAAGTAAGACTGCGAAAAATTGTGTGTGTAAACAGAATTTAGCCCGTGTATAGATTGTGGCGGAGATGTAGGGATTCGAACCCTAGAAACGCTCACACGTTTACACGATTTCCAATCGTGCTCCTTCAGCCAACTCGGACACATCTCCGCAAGCGCAATTGCCAATCTTTTCGGTGGCGGCATTCTGTCAAACATTTTAATGCCTAAAGTGGCGGTATCCGGTGAATATCATTGTCATATCCAATTCATCACAGGCTTGAATGCATTCTTCATCACCTTTTGAACCACCTGGTTGAACAACTGCCTTCACACCGGCTTGATACAATTCATCGATGCTGTCACGATAAGGGAAAAAACCATCTGATGCACAAATAGCCCTACTGAGATCGTGCTTAAACTTCTTTGCCTTCCAAATTGCAATTGAGGTACTGTCGATGCGGCTTGTTTGCCCAATGCCAAAACCCACAATTTGTTGAGGGTATGCCAGCGCTATGGCATTCGACTTCACCAGCGAAACCGCTTTCCATCCATAGAGCATAGCATCAAACTCATCTTTAGATGGCTGTTTACGGGTTACCACTCTCCATTCTTCAATATCTTCATTCACCAGATCCCAATCCTGTGCCAAGTATCCCCAAAGCATGGTTTTTACTTCATAGTGATTGCTGGGTTTAATTAGGAAAGTGGGATCAAAGTGGATGAGTCTGCGGCTTTTCTTTTTCATTAGAACGTCCAAAACTCCATCCTCATACCCAGGAGCAATAATAATTTCGGTAAAGATGCGATTGATCATTACTGCGGTTTCAAGATCCAGCTTGCGATTTACCACCACTATTCCACCATAAGGTGCAACGGTATCTGTAGCAAATGCTTTGCGATACGCTTCGGATAGACAGTCTCCGCTACCGATTCCACAAGGATTACAGTGCTTAACTATAATGACGCTAGGCTCTGCGAACAAACGTATAGCCCTTAATGAAGCATCTATATCCAAAATATTGTTAAACGAGAGTTCTTTGCCATGCAGCACCCGCCATCCATTCGGATGGTTAGTATAAAAAGCACCCTTCTGATGGGGGTTTTCTCCGTAACGAAGCGGTCTATTCATATTGGCGCTTACATCCATAAAGGGGGGCATTTGTATATCCGGCTCACATTCGCTTCGAAAATCTTCCAAGTAATCGGCTATAATGGCATCGTAATTACTTACTAGGAAGAAAGCTTTTTGTGCCAAATAGCTACTCCAGCACTCCGGGATTTGTTGATCTTGCTTAAGGTGTTCCAATGTGGGGATGTAATCTCGAGGATCGCACAATACGGTAACGTTACGATAGTTTTTTGCCGCTGCCCGAATCAAGCTGGGTCCACCAATATCGATATTCTCGATAATTTCATCATGAGTGCTATTCTCTTTCATACGCACATCGGCAAAGGGATATAGATTCACAACCACAACATCTATTTGTCCAATTGAATGTTCTTTTAGGTTACGCAAGTGGCTTTCTTTGCTTCTATCTGCTAAAATAGCTCCGTGAATCTTGGGATGCAAGGTTTTAACCCTACCGTCCAAGATTTCTGGAAAACCGGTATAATCGCTAACTTCCATCAAAGATGTGCAAAACTGTCTCAGATGTTTAGCTGTTCTTGCCGTAGAAATAATCTTATAGCCGAGTTTTTCCAGCTCCATTGCTAAAGTTTCTATGCCAGTTTTATCGGAAACGCTAATTAGAGCGTACTTATTCATTTATTACCTTCCTCGTCGATATTGCCGACAAAATCCTTAATATCTTTTTTATTCACAAAGCTTTCCAACCGATTGTTCAGTTTGCTATCGCTAAACATCTCCAAGGTAATCTTTACCACCTGTTCAGGAGTTTTCTGGATTACTTCTTCGCGAACATCTTTATCGATAACGCTTACCATCACAATGCCTCCCAGAATAATAAGCCAGTTGATGTATATCCAGAACAGGAAGATGGGCAAAGCTGCCAAAACTCCATATACAGCCTGATAACTTGTAAGATTGTAGATATATACGTCAAATCCACTCTTCACCAAAATCCAAATCACAGTTGTCCAAAATGTTCCTAAAAACAAGCTCCGCCGCTTGATGCGTACCGTTGGTAATAGCATATACATAAAAAAGAGGGCAAAGAACTGTGTTATAAAAGGAAGAATATAGGTAAGCCAAGTGAAGATTTTTAACTTTACTAAACGCGATATAATGGGCAATGAAGAACTGGAAAAGAGAAGCACCAAGATGATGAATCCAAATACCAGAGTGCCAAAGAACTTTACAAACTGAGTTAGAATATCTGGATTTTCCGGTGCGTGTGTACTTAGAATGCGATCGAAAGTTACGCGGATATTGTTAAACAGCAGATACGAGGATACCAACAGAATAGCAAACACCATAATGTTGAGACCCATCCTCCGAGTTATCATTTCGTTTATCATGTCCATTACAGCATCCGCAGAGCCAGGAATAAAGTTCTTTGCCACCACATCAGCAATTCTATCTTTCAGATTTAAGAAAGGTAAATCTGGTACAATCATCACGATAAAAGTTATAAATGGGATAAAGCCTAGGATTGTAACATACGCTAAACTGCCCGCTTCCCGCGGAATGCGCTCTTTGATGATTCTATTTACTAGAAGCGACACAAAATCTTTTGCTTTCATAAACAGCTTATTTCTTCGTTTGGGGCTTAAAAGGTTTAACCAGATTTTATAAAACTTGATACTTATGGCTTGAATAATCGGATTGAACAGCTTATGAAAGGTATTGCTCATATTGGCTTTCTTTTTTCCCATCTTATTCCTCCCTCAATGCTATTACCGGATCCAGATTCCCGGCTTTAATAGCTGGGACAATTCCAAATACCAAACCCACTCCCACAGATACAATTAGCGCAGTTATTATCATGCCCGGATCTGCTTTCATTGGCATCTCAAGAAATCCGCTCACCAAGTCTAAAATTGTGAAACCCAATACAACTCCCAATACTCCGCCAAACGCCGTAATTAATACGGTTTGCACCAAAAACTGGAGAAAGATGTCCAATCTGCGCGCTCCTACGGCTATGCGTACGCCAATCTCTCGGGTTCGTTCTTTTATGGATGCCAGCATAATGTTCATTATCACAATGCCCCCTACCAATAGTGAAATTGAAGCAATCATCGTAAACACCATGCTAAATATCCGAGAGTTCTGTTGCATCTGCAATAATTCTTCCTGAGCAGAGCGCACCCTAAAAACTTCCTTACCACGCTTTATATTAAGCAGAATCAACTTGAGTTTTTTCTGTAATTGCAAAGCTTGTTCTGGAGTATGAGCCAGTACTTGGATGCTGGATATCATGTTTTCCGAACCGAATTTACTTATTGAAGTAGAAATAGGAATAAAGCTCTGCTGATTTAGATATTCCAAAGCATTGCCCGACCACATGCCTCCCCCTTCACCTTCCCACTTTTTTTCCTGCATTACTCCAATCACTTGCATCGTGTTATTAGCTATGCTTATACTTTCCCCAATTGGATCTGCCCCCTTAAAGAGATCCCGTGCCACAGAAGAACCCAATACTACTACGTTACTGTTTTCGCGTACATCTATTTGATTGATGAATCTGCCGCTATCCACATTCCAGTTTTCTGCTATCGTGAAATCCGGTAAAATGCCCATACATACACCGGTATAAGTTAGTCCTCCATGTTTTAATCGAGAATCCCACATCTGTACGGTAGAATTAATCGCTTTTGCTTCGGGCACCAAATCCCGCAGTCGGTTAAACTCCGTTATACTCAAAGATGCATATCCACCCTTGCTAAAATCATAATCCCAATTGCGAAATATCTCGATTTTTCCAACTCCCCCGCGTTCTTCCATCCAGCTTAGCGTAGTTTCGTTCATTCCACTGATGATCGCCAAAACCACCATGATGCACATTACGCCCAGAACAATTCCCAAAATAGTTACAAGGCTGCGCACTTTACGCATCATGATATCGGATATCCCTATGTGGAAAGATTCGCTAAGCGAGATCGCCATAATCCACCTTTCCATCTTTTATCTTGATAATTCGATCTGTCCTGCTTGCCACTGCAGGATCGTGAGTTACAATAATCACCGTATTCCCTGCTTCGTGCAATTTGCTGAAAATCTCTAAAATATCCCCTCCAGATTGAGAATCCAAATTGCCCGTGGGCTCATCTGCTAAAAGTATTGAGGGATCGTTCACAATGGCACGAGCTATGGCTACTCGCTGCCTCTGCCCCCCTGAAAGCTCATTCGGTTTGTGCTTAAAGCGGTCTGAGAGACCAACTCCGGCAAGTATGCTCTTAGCTTTCTCCCGGCGTAAGCGTCCCGACATCCCGCTATACATCAACGGTAGTTCAACGTTTTTTACGATGCTTAGATGTGGTAACAAATTGAAAGATTGAAACACAAATCCTATCTTGCGGTTACGAATTCCCGCCAGAGCAGATTTTGGCAACTGGCTTACCAAATCCGAATCCAGATAATATTCCCCCCCGCTGGGACGGTCTAAGCATCCGATTATATGCATCAAAGTGCTTTTACCAGAACCTGAGGGACCCATTATCGCCACAAATTCACCCGCTTTGATATTGATATCTATACCATTCAAAGCACGTACCTTAACCTTGCCAAGATCGTAATCTTTAATCAGAGAGTTGGTTTTGATGATTTCCATTGTCTATACTTTTCCACCTATATAATCCATAACAAGTATCGTACACATTGTGTCAATAAAAAAAGCTGCCTTTTTGCAGCATTGTTGCTATTTATAGTCACTTCTATCTACAGATTGGCTTGGCAAGATATTCAAATGAGAAAAATAGGCTGGTTGCGACCAATAGATATAAAAAAGATAAGACTTGTGCTAACACCACAAAATAGCCCTTAATCCAATCTTCAAGCTCCAGAACGACAATCTGTTAGAGGGTAATGTGACGCTATTAAGATATCACTTTTCTATCTTTTGAGATTGGATACTTCATAATGATTACCAAGTCTGTACCTCAAGCATAACATAACTATGCTTTAAGCGGAGATTATCCCGCAAATTATGCATAATATTAGCTTTAACCTTCCTGCATACTTGCTTGAAGCATGAAGCTTATAATGCGGTATAATTTTAGAAACACAATTTTGGATTTGCCTCATATTGCAATATGCATACTTCCGGATAATCGGAATTCCCTGTACAAGGTGCTATTCTTCTCAACTCCCTAGAACCTCTAAGCTATAGCAATCAAGATAACCCACTCTATCAACATGAAATCCAGCAAAAAGCAAAACCTGCAGACTAAGCTCAGGATATCTCGTTTTTTATTTGACAAGATTGGATAGCTCAAGATTTATTGCCATCATTGGTAATATTTATCATCCGAAGACTGGGTGTATATTATACCAAAAGCTAATATCAAAGGAAGTGCGATGGATAAAGATTTTTCTCAGTTAGACTCAATCATCGGGAAGTATCGGGGAAAACCGGGTATTCTAATTCCGCTTCTTCAGGAAATCCAAGCTTTGCTGGGACATCTGAACAAAGACACAATGCGATATATTGCCAAAGAAACCGGCATCCCCGCTGCTGATATATATGGCGTCGCTACATTCTATTCGATGTTTAAGCTAGAACCGCAAGGTAAACACATTATTCGCGTATGCAAGGGCACGGCGTGTCACGTTTCCGATGCAGATGGCATCAAAGAAGCTTTAGTCCAAGCTCTAAAACTTGAAGATGACGAAAGTACAACCAAAGATATGAACTTCACTTTAATGGAAGTAGCCTGCTTGGGTTGCTGCTCGCTGGCGCCAGTGATAATGATAGACGATACTACATATGGCAAACTAAGCCCTGAGGCAATCCCTCCCATCCTCGAACGATATGCTTTTGAGGAGGAAAAATGAGCAATATTACCGTAAAAGTGGGCATGGCAAGCTGCGGCATAGCTGCGGGTGCGATGGAAGTTTATAATGTATTGCAACAATATAAAGCTGCTGGAAAACATTTTGAACTAAAACGCACAGCCTGCATTGGGATGTGTTTTGAAGAGCCCATCGTGGAACTAAGCGGAGGAAAGCAGGGCACACTTAGCTTGGGCAAGGTTGATGCAAGCAAGGTGATAGAATTCTTAGAGGCATACCAAAAGGGTGAATTGCCTCAAACCAATATAATCCTTGCCGACAACCATGATGGGACGCGAAACGGCTTGCTGGAAGGGCAAACGCGCATTGTATTGCGCAATTGTGGAGTTATCGATCCCACATCCATCGACGATTATATCGAACACGGAGGCTATACTGCCCTAACAAAAGCATTAGAAATGCAACCATTGCAGATAATTGATTTGGTAAAAGATTCAGGGCTGCGCGGCCGAGGTGGTGCAGGATTTTCTACCGGATTGAAATGGAGCTTTGCCGCCAAAGCTAAAGGTGCCAAAAAATACGTGGTTTGCAATGCTGATGAAGGTGATCCAGGAGCATTTATGGATCGCAGCATTTTGGAAGGAGATCCGCATAATGTGATCGAAGGCATGATTATAGGTGCTTTTGCCATGGGAGCAGATGAAGGTTATATCTATTGCCGCGCTGAGTATCCCATGGCAATTCGTCATCTAAAAATTGCCATTGAAGCCGCCGAACAAAAAGGCTATTTGGGTAGAAATATCATGGATACCGGATTTAGCTTTGATTTGCATATTAAAGAAGGCGCTGGAGCATTTGTTTGTGGAGAAGAAACCGCCTTGATGCAATCTATCGAAGGTAAGCGCGGTATGCCTACTATTCGCCCTCCTTTCCCCGCAGAAAGTGGCTTGTGGGGCTGCCCTACCAATATCAATAATGTGGAAACTTGGGCGAATATTACTTGGATAATCAATCATGGAGCGGAAGAATTTCGTAAGATTGGTACCCAAAAAACTCCTGGTACTAAAGTGTTTGCCCTTGCCGGAAAGATTGCCGGAAGCGGCCTGATAGAAGTACCAATGGGGATCACACTGCACGATATCATTTACAAAGTAGGTGGGGGCATGAAAACAGAGAAGCCTTTTAAAGCCGTGCAGATGGGAGGTCCTTCGGGTGGTTGCATACCTGCTTCGCTGCTGGACACTACTGTGGATTACGACTCCATCAACGCTACTGGTGCCATCATGGGCTCCGGCGGTATGGTGGTTATGGATGAAGGTACTTGCATGGTAGATGTGGCACGCTTCTTTTTGAACTTTACGCAAAATGAATCCTGTGGTAAATGCACCTTCTGCCGCATCGGAACCAAACGCATGCTGGAGATTTTAACCCGCATTACCAAAGGCAAAGGCGAACCTGAAGATATCCAGCGCTTGGAAGAACTCTCTTCAAATATCATTAAGGGTTCACTCTGTGGTTTGGGACAAACCGCCCCAAATCCTGTGCTGACAACTTTGCGCTACTTTAAAGATGAATACTTGGCACACATCGAAGAGAAACGCTGTCCTGCTGGAGTTTGTACCGAACTTCTGCGCTACGAGATAATCCCCGATAAATGTATAGGTTGCACCGCTTGCGCCCGTAAATGCCCGGTATCTTGTATTTCTGGAAAAGTAAAACAAGTACATGTTATCGATCAAAGCAAATGTATCCACTGCGGAGCTTGTTTTAATGCCTGCAAATTTAATGCGATCAGGAAAGGATGAGACAGATGCAAGTAATATTGAACGGAAAATCAATTGAAGCCCCTGAAGGAATAACAATTTTGGAACTCGCCAAAAGCGAAGGCATCCACATCCCTACCCTGTGTCATGATGAGGAACTAAAACCCTACGGCTCATGTTGGGTTTGCGCCGTAAAAGTGGAAGGTAGAAAGGGATTTGTAACTTCATGCGGAACTAAAATTACTCCCGGCATGCAGATTACTACCAATAGCAAAGAGATCCATGCTGCGCGCAAGATGGCATTGGAACTCTTGATTAGCAACCACTATGCGGATTGTGAGGCACCCTGTAAAATGGCCTGTCCAAACCATGTGGACATCCAAACCTACGTTTCGCTTATCGCTAATGGCAAATACCATGAAGCAGTAAAAATAATAAAAGATACGCTACCTATGCCCCTCTCAATTGGCAGAGTGTGCCCAGCATTTTGCGAAACTGAATGTCGTCGCAGTATAGTGGATGAACCAATTGCCATCCGTCAACTAAAACGCTTCGCTGCTGATGAAGACTTAAAAGACTTTTGGCAATATACTCCAGAACGTAAACCCGATAATGGGAAACTCGTGGCAATAATCGGCGGAGGTCCCAGTGGACTCACCTGCGGTTACTATCTTAGCTATGAAGGCTTCAATGTGGATCTCTTCGAAGCAGAAGAAACTTGCGGAGGCTGGTTGCGCTATGGAATACCGGAATATCGCCTGCCTAAGAAAGTATTGGATGAAGAAATTGCCCTGATGTCCAGTGGAGGAATGAAGATTCATTATGGTAGGACTCTAGGTAAAGACCTTGATTTGCAAAGCCTTAGCCGTGACTACGATGCAGTTTATCTGGCTTTAGGCGCTCAAAACGCCGTACCTATGCCTGTACCGGGCAGCAATCTAGAAGGGTGCTATCTAGGCGTGGATTTTCTGAAAGCCCATGCCAAAGGCAAAGCTTACAAAACAGGCAAAAAGCTCGCGGTCGTGGGCGGTGGCAATACAGCTATAGATTGTGCTAGAACTGCAATTCGACTGGGATGCGATGTTACTGTAATCTACCGCCGCACAAAGGATGAAATGCCCGCCGAGCCTTTCGAGATCGAAGCTGCCGAACACGAAGGCGTACAATTCTATTTCTTATGCAATCCGGTGGAGTATCTGGGCGAAAATGGCACTCTTAAAGAAGTAAAAATCGAAAGAATGCGCTTGGGTGAGCCCGATACAAGCGGCAGAAGAAGACCGGAACCAACCGGAGAGTTCTTTATGAAAAGCTTTGATAGCATTATTGCCGCCATCTCACAAGTACCGGATGTAAGCGCTTTTACCATGCCGCACAACGAAGTGCAAGGAAAACAACTTCCCATTTCGCGCTGGCAGACCGCTATTGTGGATGAACACACCATGTATAGCGGAATTGCCAATATCTTTGCCGGAGGCGATTTTCAGCGCGGCGCTGCTACTGCAATCGAAGCTATCGCAGATGGTCGTAAAGCTGCCGAAGCTATCGCTGAATATCTGATAAAAGGTACACTGCCCAAAGCCAAGTTTGAATTCAATTCCAAGAAAGCAAAGAAAATAAGCGAAGTCTCAGCCAAAGAATACGAAGTATTTAAGCAAATTCCACGCGAAATTATGCCGGAGATATCTATAGTAGAAGCGAGAAACACTTTCACCGAGGTAGAAAAAGGATTTAGCGAAGCACAAGCTCGAGCCGAAGCATCACGGTGCCTAGAATGTGGTTGTCAGGTGAACACAAATTGCGCTCTGAGGAATTACTGCTCGGAATACGAGGTTGAGGTAGATCGCTTTGTTGGCAATATCTCCCGCCATCCCATAGATTACAGCCATCCTTTCATCGTTCGCGACGCCAATAAATGCATCAATTGTGCACGCTGCATCCGCACTTGTGCTGAGGTTCAGGGAGCAAACGTATTGGGCTTTATTTACAGGGGTTTCGCTACTGTGATGGCACCGGAGTTTGGAGAATCTCTCACTCAAACGAGCTGCATGAGCTGTGGCAAATGCATTGATGTATGCCCGGTAGGAGCCTTGGTAGAACGCAATCTGAGTTACAAGCTAAATCCCGCACAAAAGGACAGTGTCCGCCAAAACTGTGGTTTATGTGGCATTGGCTGCGACATCTCAGTGGGGGTACAAGCCAGTGAAGTGGTACAAATTACCACTCCTCAAGATAAGCCCGGTTTCAATGGGAAAAACCTTTGCTTTATGGGACGCTTTGGATGGCAAAGCTATAACCACAAGCAGCAAAAGCCTCTGATGCTTAAGAATGGTGAATATCTGCAAATTAGCTGGAGCGAGGCGTTGAATGTGTTTAGTACTGCACTGAAATCAGCCCAAAGTAAAAGTGTCGAGATCAGCCCGCACATCAGCCTTGAAGAAATGCTGGTAGCTGATAGAATCGCAAAGTCACTAAATTGTGAGCTAAGTGCTGCTTCCGGTTATAGGGCTTTTAGTGACCAGTATCTGGATATCAGTCCAAAGGAAAACCCCTTCCTGCGCCTTACAGAATTTAATGAATATGTGATAGTGGGAGTGCTTAACCGCACTTTGCTTAGCATAATTCGTCTTGAGCAGATGAAAGGCAAAAAGCTGATCTTGGTAGCGATGCCCGAAGACGAAGCCTACACACGCTTTGCCGATGAAAGCTATCCCGATCTTAGCAATATGCAAGCCAAAGATGGCCGTCTGTATATCTACAATCAGAACCGAATTTCTGAGAAGCTTGCCGGAGCCTTATGGAATCTTGCCGGAACAGAAAATGTAATGCATACTACGGATTATATGAATCACAGCGCTTTTGTGGCGCTAAATCCGGAAGTGGTTAATGAAGAAGAGTGTGATTTTGCCATCGGTTTCGGTGTTGCACCCTCTGCGAAAGCAAGATTTAGAGTTTGTGTATCTACAAATATCCCTGAGGATTGTGACTGTCCACTAATCCTTCCTGGACCCAACTATCTAGAATTGGAAGCTCATGCTATTGGGGATAATGGAAAGCTTTCCCGCTTTCATAATCCGCTAAAATCCACCCTGTTTGGCGAGCTCTCCCGTCTGTTTTACAGCGTGGGACTCATTTCTCCTGCAACGGCGGATATTCCATATTGGAACAACCTCGCAGAAGAACTAATTGCAGAGCTCCAGCATCATAAACCACAGAGCTTTGGCGGGATCGATACGGCTTCTCTGAATACTGCGATTGTACCCTCAAATAGCTGTTCAGCAATAGAGATAAACCGTCTCTACAGTATTCGGAACAACTCCGTTAGCTTCTAGAACAACTGTATTAAAAAACCCCGTCTGCAAGGGCGGGGTTTTCAGTTATCGATATTTTTTGCCTTATTTTCTTTCTACCATTTCCAGTGCGTTTGTCCAGCATAATTGAACACACAGGCTACAACCCATGCACTTATCCTCATCTATGCTTGGGTATCCTTCACTATCCAGTTCTATTGCCAAATATGGACAGCGGGTACAATTACCACACTTTACGCATAGATCTTTGATAAGGGAACTGCGTTTATGTTTGGGCTTCAAATCCATAAAGTCCGTAACCGGATGAGGCTGGGCAATTCCAATAAGTTCGCTCACGCTATTTATGCCGCGCTCTTGCAGCAAGTGACTCAATCCGCTCTCCAATTCATCAATTATGCCGTAACCATAACGTTCTGGCAGAGTGCAAAACTGTACGTTTCCCGCTCCTAAGGCGAGGAAATTAGCTGCATCATGATGGTTCATAGCACCGCCATTTCCAGAAATGAATACTCCCATACTACCGGCACGAGCGAGGCTGAGATAGCTGATGGGTAATACGCCTTCACCACTCATGCCTACAATGATGCCTTTATCCCATTTGCCCTCTGCTTGCCGAAAGCCCAAAGTAGGGAATGTATTGGCAAGAGTCACGCCTGCTTTTTTATTCGGATAGCGATCAAAAACCTCTTTTACGGCACTGATAATTGGATAAATGGCAGTTACGGCTCCGGTTAGTTTGAACAATTTAGGAATCTCAGGATCGGAAATCTGCATCACCCAATCGATAATTTTGGCTGTAAGGGCAGGATCTTGTGCTACGATGTCGCCATTTGTGCCATCTCCACCCTGAGGGCAAGAAAGAGAATATTCGATACCCATGGCACCTGCTGCTTCCAGCTTTTTGGTGTTTGATTGCCAGCCCACTTTGTCACTGGTGTCATCTCCCGTGACGGGACCACCGGTGGATGCCATAGTAAGGCGATCAGGGTATTCTTTGATGAGGCGGGCTACTTCTGCACAAACTCTGTCGATAGGGTGTTCAGACACATTGTCACAATTGGCGAAGGTTTTGCCCTTATCGCCCCAAACAAACATATATTCACTGGGGATATGAATATCCAGATTGTCGAAACTGGTCTTCATAATTCCCCCTGCCCACCCTGCTTCATAAGCGGTTTTCATCTGCTCGTAACCGTCTGATGGTGGCGCAGCAGAGAGGATGAAGGGCGAGCGCAGCTTACGCCCGAAGAAGTCTGTGTGTAAAGATACTGGCAGTCTATTCCAACCCGGTACTCTGTTTGTACTCTTGGTTGTCTTTTCTGGTTTGCGATAAGTGTTGATCTTACGCAAATCGGCATCAAGCTTGAAAGCTGTGTTTTTGCCGGAAGCAACTGCTTCCACCACTGTGCTGGGTCCATTCACCATATCGCCTGTACTGTAGATGCCTTCGCCTTCAATCTTGAATGCTGGACGGTTGCCTACGGCGATAATTACCAAGTCGAAGTTGCGGAATTGATCGGTAGAACCATCTTCATCTTTGATGCGAGAGGGGTGGAAGCTTTCGCCTTGTGGTAAAACCACTCTGCGTAGCTTAATCCCCACTGTACGTTCGCCTTCATTCACAATCTCGGCAATGCGACTCCGATGACTAAAAAGTACACCGTTTTCTACTAGTATCTCTTTTTCTCGCTCTGTTAGCGGCATCTCTGCAAAGGTTTCCAATGTAATCATTTCCACGTGAGCAGCTCCTGCCTGGGCTATGGTTAAAGCTTGATCGGCAGCTATCGCACCACCCACCAAAGCTACTTTTTTGCCTGCAAAGAGGAAGCACCC
>Ga0172377_10000384_pt1 | contig 41389 bp, 29 predicted proteins | sample Pumphouse3metaG_FD_119749 | JGI IMG/M metagenome (GOLD analysis project Ga0172377, IMG submission 119749) | Leachate microbial communities from a municipal landfill in Southern Ontario, Canada - Pumphouse #3 metaG | ecosystem: Engineered > Solid waste > Landfill > Unclassified | place: Canada... | reverse complement strand
GATGGGCTTTTCTGTTGAACCCCGTATAGTCTCTTTTTTAATTCAATAAATGACCCGGTATCGTCACAGCGTAAACGCCCCAAAACCGCATCTCCATCAAAAATATCGACCCGAAATGTACCAAATAAGAGTTTTTCTCCGCGTATTGCGATGTTTAAAATATCGCCGTGACGCAAAGGTGCATCGCCGGCAATTCGCAACTTAATTGCGATCTCACTTTGTCCCGTTTGAAGTACTTCGGCATGTTCAAAAGTAAAGACAAATTCAGATTCATTTTGTACCTTCAAACGACATGCTTTCAATAAAAAATTCAGATTTTGCTTAATGGTCCAACCCGTTTCAGCCGGGACTTGGTTGCACAGATTGCGAATTGAGCAAGCCGGACTTAAATCTTGTTCGCGCGAGTAGTCGCCGCCAATGGGTAAACTCAATTGCGCGCCGATTTCATCAACCGCGAAATCAGCCAAAGCCTGCTTCAGCATATTCTTCATGAAAGGAAGCGTCATCTGGCGCATGGAATTAACGATTTTACGATCATAAATTTCGCCGATCTGATCTAAAAAAACAATGAAATCCTTTTTTTTAATTTCAATAATGTCAGTATTCGGGGACGTTTTTCGAATATGGGCAATCAAATCGTAGATTACTTCAAGCTTTTCGCCGTGATTGATTTCATCCAGTCCGGAGAAAATGGTTTCTTCCTCGCTTACCAATGGTAGTCCGTCACTGAAACACAATAAATATTTTTTCTTCCATTCGGCGCATTCAACCTGAAGTGCAGCACATCCGTTCTGGTCATCCCAGCAGAAATAAGCCCATGGCTGATCGCTACTGTCCGGCAATTCAAATTTAAATCCCAACAATTCAATTACCGCATTTTCGGTGGTAAAAGGCAATGGATGCTGAATATTTTCCCATAATTCATAGAACTGACGGCTGACCACTTGTTCCGGGGCGGTATTCCAGATTCGCTGCCCTTCCTGAAAATAAAAATCAATTTTCTGCAACTGGCACTCTATTTTCATGCAACTCCGGGCAGTCCTTCTTTGGTATCGGGCAATGGTAGAATAACTCTGAATTCAGCGCCTTCACCCTGCTTGGAGTCCAGTTCCATGCGACCGCCATATTTTGCAACGCTGTTGACGCAAAAATGAAGTCCTACGCCGTGGCTGGCGCGACCATCATTTTTCTTAGTAGAAAAACCAAAGTCAAAGATTTTTTTCTTGATTTCGTCAGGGACACCGGGACCATTGTCGCGAATGGCAATTACTACATAATTTTTACCTTCCAAAAGCGCTTTTTTGGCACTCAGAAAAATATTATATTTTTTGTTTGAAGAATTTTCTTCGGAGATGGCCTCGACTGCATTTTTGAAAATATTGATAAAAACTTGCATAATAACAGAAGAGTCAATCAGCACCTCAGGCAATTCGCGATTGATGTCCTGGCTGATGGTAACATTGCGTTTATTAAAGGATTCTTCAAAAATAACCACGGAAGCGTCAAGAATATTGCCCAGTTGAACCATATTCTCGGTTCCCAATTCACCCATAAAACGCTGTTGGAGCTCAATAATCTCACTGATATGATGGAGTTTTGCGCTGATAGAGTTAATCATGGACAAGCCCTCTGCGGAAATATGCTCCTGGCATTCCATTAATTCACGAATAACATCAAGATATTGGCGACCGGACGGGTCTGAAGATAAAAATTGCTGAATAGTCCCATTTTTAAGATGCTGCATCATTTGGGGTAACATTTCTCTGCCGATCAATCTTTCCGGACGATCCTCGCCACCGAGGTTCATCTTTTCGCGAAGCCCCAGGATGGTTAATTTGGCGATAGTAATTGCATTACCAATATTATGAATGATACCGGTTGATACTTGCGCCATTCCTTCCTCACGCGCCTCTTGTAGCCGCAGTTCATATTCCTGACGAAAACGCGCGGATTTAATTACTTCCAGTTCCAGTGAAATCATTTCGGCCAGGCGAATTAAAAAATATCCGTCTGAATTGATAAAACCGGATGACTTGCCGGCCATTACGATACATCCGTAAATACTGTTGCGGTGTCTGATCGGAACCACGATTGAATGTGGGGCGGTAACGGAGAACGACGGTGGAAACCATGGTGGAGACTGTTTGTCAAATAATATAAATCCCTTATTTTCACAAGCCTTTTCCAATGCTGAAGCAGTCAGCTTGGTCTTTTGACCGCGAATAAAATCACTGTGCTTGGCATCGTCTGCCGACAACTCTTTGCCCAATTCTTGCGGGACATCATGTATAGGAGGAAGTGAGCCCGATACGACACAACCATATAAATGCCCGTCTTCACCGCACAAAAGAATGGCTCCGCCTTGTACGCGCATGGTACGAACCGCAAATTTGATGAATGTCGGAAAAAAAGTCTTTTCTCGTTCCGGGCTGGCGATAATTTCACGAGTTATGCGAAGCATTTCAGTGGTTGCTCCGCGTTCCTTGGCAACACCCTTCAAAAGACCGCGTTCAATGCGATCAAGGATAACAATTCTTGAATAAAGCAACACCACTATTATCAGCAGAAAGACAATTATTGCCGAAAGAATAAAAATTGTGCTCATAGATGTGCCCTCAATGCTAAGTTCAGCAGACAAGTTAGCATCTGAAAATAAAAAATCAATAACTTTTGTGGTTTGAAAGTCTTTTAAGCTGAGAAAAGAAATCCAATGTTTTCAGTTTTACATGTTGCTAAAGGGTGCTAATAAAAATGTAAAATAACATTCAGTGATTATTCAAAAAACGGAAGAAATAATTAAATTGAATATCATAATTTTTTAGAACTGCAACTATTATTTCAGGTTTAAATATTTGAGATTTAAACAAAGATACGGTCGAAAAAATCCAGCAACTGCTGTTGACAATGCCGAATAGTCAAATTTTCTGATGAAATTTTGATGTTTTCTGAGATTTTGCTGCGATAAGAATCATCATAAAGTTTTTTAATCGCTTCAACCCATTGTTCTGGAGTATTTGGTGTAAATCCGTTGACGCCGTCGCGAATTATTATGCTATTTTCACCAACCGGACTGGCGATTGGCGGTATGCCTGCGGCAAAATACTGAATGATTTTGAATGATGATTTTCCCATTGAAAATTGATCGTCGGTCAACGGCATAATTCCTACATGGCTACAACACAATAATCCGAACTCTACTTCAGGCGACCAGTCAACACAACGCATATTTACGCCTTGAATCGGCTTCAACGCCGCAGAGGCGATAACCAGTAACTCAAAGTCAACAGCTGCATTCATGGCTCGTAAAGTATCCGCAAACGCTTCAAGATAGCGATATGTAACCGGAGTGCCGATCCATGCAACGGTGAACTTCTCAAATTTCGGCAATTTATAGTTATAGGACGCGGCATCGGGAACGGTGCGTATTTTTATGACATTGTTGTTTAGCGTTGAAACTTTGTTGAATAAATAATCATTGGCAGCGATCACCCCGGCGGCATTGCGCACTATTTTGTCTAATTTATTGCGTAAAAATGGGATGTTGACGTATTTTTCCCAAACATTATCATCAAAATTGACGATATAACGGCAACGAGATAAAAAAGCGGCATCGACGAAATACGGCAGGAAAGGCAATAATTCATATTCGATAACCACGTTTTTTCGAATCTTGATCAAATCTTTAAGGCGCCTAAACCATGCTGCCGGCAACGCACACGGGCATGTTTTGCCCTTATATAATGCTTGCAAATATTCATTACTGTAAAAATAGTGATATTCTGGAGCATATCCGCCTTTGCGCAGATAGCGCTCATAAATAAAGTAGCGGAGACGGCTGGAGGCCCCAAGCCGATCATAACGGGTAAATATGCTTAATGGCTTCATAATCCTAAAAAACAGGTGAAATTTTTATATTACTGTATCTTCTTCATTATTAAGTAATTCTCGATATTTTTAATTTTACATGGTACTGAAACCACGTCAGCGTTCCTTTTTCACTGCACAGTGGCAACACTGCTTCGCTCATGATAGGAACACTGCCGGAATCCAATGATCCGACGGTTTTTTCAGGATAATATGCGATCAGTTTTTGTTGAAATAGCACATTACTACGTATTTTATCAATATCAAAATCAACCTGAAAAAAAGTAGCCCAATGATGCAACTGCTTTTTTTCAGGATCAACGTCTATGCGCGCGACTGAAGAACGTTTCCCAATCGCACACAGAATATGGATTAGAAATTGACCAGGGTTTTTATTTCCACCGGCAATCCGGTTTTCATTGATTTATTCGCGGCAATCCCGATAAGGATTGATTTTGCGCCATCTTCGCAACCAGCAGCATGTCCCAACGGATCGACCTTCGCGCCACGGAACAAATGATCTAAGAGGCGTTTATCACCGCCGCCATGTCCGCCTGCGGCTTTTTCGTAATCAATGACTTGAGGTTTGCCCCAGTGCGGCTGAAAAATTATTTCCGGCACCATTGTTTCTTTGTCGCAATCCAATTCATGCATCCCAGGCTGATTGAAATCGGCATAACCTCCGCTTACATAAGGTGTTTCAACCACATTGAATTCAAGTCGGCCCTTGGTTCCGTTGAAACATACCCGATATCCTTCCCATGGCGAGTGAGCATTCAATGAATATGTCATAATGGCTTTATTGCGATAGCGCACCATTACGCCCATATTGTCCTCAATCGATATCCCGTCGCCAAAAACGCTCTGATCGCGGAAATAATGGTCTTCCTTTTCAGCCTTGTCAAAATAAAGTCCTTTGAGCCTTTTGTCTTTAGCGGTTACATGCAGTGCAAATGGATCTTTGGCGGCAATCTTGCTTCCTTTGGCACGGTAATAGAATTCGCGTACCCCGCGTTTTTCAGCATTTTCCTTGCCGTAGAAAAACAGATCGCCCATCGCAAAAACCGTTTCCGGAAAAGAGCCCGTCCACCAGTTTACAAGGTCGAAATGGTGAGTCGCTTTATGAACCATCAGACCGCCACTGTTGTTCTTATTGCGGTGCCAGCGCCGAAAATAATCCGCGCCGTGAACCGTTGACAACAGCCACTCAAAATGGATACTGGTAAGATCGCCGAGCACTCCGCTGTTGATAACTTCTTTAATTTTGGTGTTGCGCGGTGAATAGCGGTAATTGAAAGTAACAGTAACGTTCTTTCCGGTGCGTTTGCTGGTGTCAATAATTTGCTGACATTTCTCCGCGTCAACGGTAAGCGGTTTTTCAGTAATCACATCGCATCCCAACTCCATAGCCTTGCAGATGTAGGTATGATGGGTCCGGTCTATGGTGGTCACAATCACCTTGTCCGGCTTAATTTTGTTGATCATCCGTTCAAATTCATCAGCCATAAAGGTGGGCAATGCTTTTTTCTTGTATTCTTCAGTTACTACTGAATTCCAATAATCCATTCTGGCTTGATTGCTGTCGCAAAATGCCGACAACTCACCTACGTCGGTATAATCCCGCATTAATGCGTTGACATACATTGACGCACGGCTACCGGTTCCAACTAAAACATACTTCTTTTTTGCACTTTTTTTCTGCATTTTAATGCTCCCATATCTTGGTGTTTATACGCTTTCGCGCTTAATAAATCTGGTCGGAAATTCTATTTTCTGCGGGTTGGACGGAGCCACCGCAAGTTCTACTATTTTTTTATTAACTGCGGCAATCGGATGTGCTACAGTACTTAGCGACGGACATGAATATTCACACCATGGATCGTCGTCAAAGCCAATTACTGCAATTTGCTCCGGTACCTTGATGCCATGCTTCCAGCAATATTTCAGGAATCCATAAGCCATCCGGTCAGTGTCAAAAAATACCGCATCAACATTTTTGGCAAACAGTTGCGGAGCCACGTTGATACCGCTTTCAAAGTCGGTGTCGATCTCAAAATAAAAATGGGTGACTTTTTTTTCTGCACAATCGTAGAACGATTGCGCAAACCCAAGTTCTCGGCTGGAAATATTGCCGCAACGCGCAATACTTCTGCGACCGGAATCAACAAAATGCCGGATCGCTTCACGAATTCCGCAGGCGCGATTTATGGAAAGAGAATGAAATCCTGAAATTTCCGGAATGTCGACAAAAATAAATTGTTGCGGCAAACCAGGAAAGGCTATTGCCGGGTCAAACTGATGATGCCAACTCAGAAAAACCACAGTATTGGTCAGCCCCGACCATTCCTGAAGCATTTGACGCAATTCCACGGAATCAGACGGCAAAAGCCCGAATAACGGATAAAAACCTTGCTCCTCAAGTCGCTTCTGCAGGTCGTTCACCTTGCGCCCCGAAACACTGTTTTTGTAATTTTGTGAAACTATAATACCGACGATGTTGCTCCGGTTCATCCGCAAATTGCGTGCGGCTACATTGGGTGTGTATCCCAAATGTCTGGCCAATTCAAGCACATTCCGACCAACCTCCGGTTTTACTCCGGGTTGATTTTTCAATGCTCTGCTAACAGTCCTGATCGACACTCCCGACAAATCGGAAATTTTTTTTAATGTTATTTTACTCATATTATGATATCGTTGGCAAAAAATTTATAATTAATGCTTAAATTAGTAGCGCCATCGTTGGCATATATTATACTATCATTATAAAAAAAATCAACAGCAAGCAATTCTTAAAGTTCCAATTTATGTCTCAAGACTGCATGGAATATCCTGCTTCCCCCAATAATGGAAGCCGACAGTGTTACCGAGGCTATGAATTTCATGGATGACCCATAGATATGAACGTAGACATGGTCATTTTGCGTGAAATATTTTGAGAGAAGGTAATTTTTTGCAATTTTCCAGAATCCCGCCTTGGCTTTTTACGAAAAATCTGATTCTGCTTTATTGAATGCTGTTGAGCAGTTTATTTTTCCACGGGTACAATGATGCCGCGGATAATTACGTTCTGACAAAGCATAAAAATCAGAAATGTCGGGATCGACGCGACAATCAGAGACGCATAGATAATGCCTTCGCAACTGGACATTTGCAACTGATAAAGCCACGGCATAATCGTCCACATGTCGCGATCCTGACAAATCAGCATAGCCATCATGAAATTTGAATAAGCCTGAGTAAAGGCCTGAAGCGCGATTACTGCCAGAATCGGTTTGGATAAGTTCATCGTCAACTGCAAAAAAATACGAGTTTCACTGGCGCCGTCCAGCATTGCGCTTTCATAAAGTTCTCTGGGCAACGAATCAAAAAAACCTTTAAGCAGAAAAATTTGATAGCCGTTGGCGAGGGTTGGCAGAATCAGAGCACCGAAGGTATTGAGCAGTCCCAGTTCGCGAAGCATCAGGAAGTTGGGAATTTGGGTGACCATCTGCGGGAAAGCCATAGTCAACATCAGAAAAAGCAGAATTTTATAGGTTGACGGCGGTTGAAAACGGCTCAGCGCGTAAGCCGCCAGCGGGTTGACAATCAATGCGCAAAGCACCGCCAGAAAACAGTAAACAGCGGTATTGTAAATGCCGCGGCCATGGAGCAGAATATAATCAATTACAGTAATAAAGTTGCGAACCGTAAATTCGTAGCGGAGCAACGCCTTGTGGGTGATGATTTTCTGATAATGGTATTCCTGTTGCGGCGGATATATTTCTTCGAATGAGTTGTAATGCGTGACGCAATGTTTATTCATGGCTTCAATAGAGCCGAATTTATCTTTCAGGTAGTCTTGAAAGTCAAATTCAATGCTGCTGATGGAGAGACTTTCAGCTGGAGCCGAATAGATTTTTCGACTTGTCGGATCTTCCCAGCCCTGTACGAAATTGCTCCAGTCGGCAAGGATTACTCCTGAAAATGGAACCCGTTCCACCAACGGTATATCGTTAAAAGTTTGATATTTTGAACCGTAAACCTGGTTCAAGCCATCGATATTCTGATACTTTATCTGTAAAAATGAATGAAAATCGTTCAACGCGGAAGCATCGACTCTCACCCAAAGCAGATTGAGGACGTTTCGAACAAAAAACTCCCAGTCGCGGCGTTCGGTTGCGGTTTTATGTTTCGGATAAAAGCGGGACAGCACAATATCGGAGTACGAAGCATAGTTCGTTTTATGGGTTTTATTGTAGGAGGTGATATCGCGCGAGAATTGCGGTTGAAGAAATCCCGTATTATAATATCCTGATGCGGTCGAAAAAACGCGCTCATGGATAGGGCTTGCATCTTTGAACTTATACCATTCGACCATAATTGGCGCACGGATATTCGGCATCATCCGACGGTTTTCGTGAGTTGTTTCACGAATGATGAAGTTAGGCCAGGCGACAAAATCAGTGCCCGCGTCGGTGTTAAGCGCATTGATATCACCCTTGTAGCGATCGTACATGACATTTTTGAAACTGCGCAAGTTGGCCGGACAAGAATTCCGTGACACCGTGACTTCGCTGTAGCCCAGCATAAAATAGTAAAAAGGGAACTCTTTCTCCTCAAGAAACGCTTCCCATGCCCGGACGAATTTATCACGATTTTTGGGGGGCGGCTCCAATGTGCGGAATTCGGTTATCGGTAAATTGTAAACGATTTGCGCGCTTGGTAGTTTTTCATTAAAAATCCCTTCGATAGCCTTGCGGTATAAGGCATTATCGTCATAAAGATACTGTGGAATCAGGGTGGCATCAGTATTGTCGACGCCACTTTTGGTAGTGCCGGTAATCATTAGCCAAAACGGATAGACCATGGTAATCGCGCCGACAATCAGGATAAAATACAGAGTAAAAATCAGCGTTCGAACTTTGATGTTTCGTCGCCCAATGGCGGATATTATACCCATTTTGTTCGATTCCTTATTTCTTCGTGTCGCCAGAGCGAAATTCGACCTTGGACAATATCTGCAATTGATGCACAGTGAAGCCGATTAATATAAATGCAAGCATCCAGGCGGCGGCGGTGGCCGGACCGAATCCCAAGAAGGTGAATGCTTTGTACCAGATGTAGAGCCCCGCCGTTTCAGTACGGGTTGCGGCATCGCCGCCGGTCATTACGAGAATGTTTCCGGTGGAAGCGTACCATGAATTAATAAACGCGCCAACGAAATTGATTATCACCAGGGCCTTAAGAGATGGAAAGACTACAAAAAGAATTTTGTCAATAAAAGTCGCACCGTCAAGGTCGGCAGCTTCATAATAATCTTCAGGAATTCCCTTCAACGCGGCCAGATAAATCAAGCATCCCGGTCCCATGCCGGCCCAAACCATCGGGATTACACAGGAAATCATTGCTGTATTAGGATTGAACAGCCAGCGGTACGGTTCGCGATGATGTTGCAGAAGGCGCGGGAAAAATGCCGCCAGTGATTGACCCCAGGATTCTCCGCCGGGGAAAAGTATCGGACGTGCCAGCGCACTGAATGAAAGCAGCAAAATTATTCCTGCTACGACAAACATTGTCATCGGCAACCACATCTGGTAGAGCCAGAGGCGTTTGGCAAAAGCCAGACAGATCATCAACATAAGCAATCCGATTCCGATGAAGCCGATGGCCGGGATTTGCATAACTATCCGGTTCAGAATTCCGAATTCGGAGGGTTCGTAAAATTGTTTCCACAGCAACATAGTTACCAGTCCGGAAACCACTGCCGGCAGATAATAAATCATTCTGAAAAACAGTTTTCCCTTGGGGATTTCCTGGAGAAGGATGGCGAGAATCATAGGCGGGAGGAAGGTCATTGCTATTACCAGAATACTGTAACGAAACGCATTCCAGACAGATTGCCACCATATATTATCAGCCAGCAGATTACCGAAATTATCGACACCGACGAAAATGGATCTGCCGAGAATTTTATAATCGAAAAATGCCATAATTGAACCACGGGCAAGAGGAAGATAATTCCAGGTCAGGATGGTCAATACGGCAGGAAGCAGCAGTATATAAGCCCAGGGATATTTACGGAAGCCCCAGCGCACCTGGTTGTTGTCCCCGCAGTTGTCGGGAGTAAAAATACGGAATATTTTACGAAATACAAAAAAGTATGCAATGACGACCGCTGAAAGGAATATTATCGCCATGACGCGGCGCTTGAGCTGTTCGGCAGGAGAGATATCTCCTATCATCAGTTCATTTGCACGATCATTTGCAGCCTTCAGTTCTGCTCGAAGTATGGCATTGCGCGCTTCGGATTGATCCGCTGGCGGCAACCGGTCGTTAAGTTCCATGAGCTCAACAATCTGCAAAGGGACGGACATTTGATCATAGGCAAAGTTACTGTTTTTTCCGTAAGGTTCGGGTTTGCCGGTACGGATGGCGATATCAAAAAATTCATCCCAGCCTTTGGGGGAGAGTCGGACAATATCGCTATAACCGAATTTCAACAGGTACTTGGGCATAACAAATTGACCGAGACCGCCTTCTACCATTAATTCGGTTCGGACTTTGGCGGCAGCTTCTGAATCCCAGTAGTACATATATTCCCAGGCGGCATCACGGATGACTGGATTTTTAATTTCGGAAAACATACCGTACATGCGGCTGTTAAGTTCTGCACCGCGCATTCCGGTCGGCCCTTTGGGCACTGGAGCAATACCATTGATTTCCGGGTTAAAGCTGGCCAGAGAGCGTTCATTGATATATTCAATACGCATCGCAATTTCGCCGCGAACCCATTTTGCGGCAGCATCTCTGGCATCTTTGTAGGCGTACCCGCGGCGAATGATACCGTTATGGTCGATCCAGCGTTCAGCGGAGAGTCTGGTATAAAAATCCAGTGCCATGACTCCGGCATCAGAATCAAAAGTGCATCGCCAGGTGTCGGTTTTTTCATCATATTGCATGACTTCGCCCCCGGCTGACCATAAAAAAGTTATCCAGTGCCAGGATTCTGCTTTGCCGCGGCCGAATTCGATTCCGTAAATACCCTGACCGGGGTCGGCAATTTTTTTACATGCTTCATACAGATCATGCCATGTCCAATTGATGTCGGGATAAGGAACGTTGTTGCGGTCAAACAGATCTTTGCGAAAAATCAATACTTTGCCGAGTGGAGTACCGCCGTATGGAAGTGCCCAGGTGTGAATTGCTCCGTCTGGCCCTTTACGTTTGATGACATCCCATACTTTTTCGTGGATTCGTTCTTCAAAAAAATGTTTTTTTTCAGATGCGGGGAGTGCTTCAATAAATTCATCAAGCGGATAGAGAAAGCCGTTTCGGATATAGTTATCGGATTTGCGAAAATTAATATAAAGAACATCCGGCGCGATTTTTCCTGCGATTGCCAGAAGGTCATTTTCAACCCCCTGAACCTTGATTCCGGAAAAGGGGTGAAGTCTTATTTCGACATTATCCCAGTTGAATTTGCCGTATCGGGCGGGGTCATTGCTATATTTATTGCGGTATTTTTGGGCAAACCGCTGAGGGAATAATCGAATAAATTCTTTTACCGCAGCAACTTCTGCCCGACTGTAGGGGTCATTGAAAGTGGAATCAGGAAGACCGTCAACTTTAATGTTGATAATTGTTTTCCCGTCTTTTCCCGTCTCGACCCATCCGGCGAATCCGGCCGGTTGCAGAGAAAAAAGCATCCATGCTGTAATCAGGCAACAGTATATTTTTTTCTGCATTTTCCTCTCCAGCTCGACATTCTAATCTATTGCTTTCAGGTAAAATTTATGAGATTATGATAAACCAGAATAATAATTTTACAAGTTGATGATTATCGATAATTATATTTCTAAAACTCGCGCGCGCATTATGCGCGCGCGAGTTTTAAGCATGGTCTGACAAATCCAAAATAGTCCGAGTCATGCCCGCAAAATTTAAATAAGTTCGGCAATCTGTACCGCGTTAAGAGCGGCGCCTTTCAGGATTTGATCACCGCTGATAAACATATCAATACCTTTGCGGTCATCACGGGAAATGTCCTGCCGGATGCGTCCGACCAGTACATTTCCCTGATCAGTAGCGTCCAGCGGCATCGGATAAGATTTATTCGCAATATCATCGACCAGAGTTACACCTGGCGCGTTTCTAAGGATAGCACGAACTTCTTCGACGCTTACATCTTCTGCGAATTCCATATTGAGCGCTTCGGAATGGGCACGCAGAATCGGTACTCGCACGCAAGTACAGGAAATTTTCAATTCCGGGCAATGGAGCATTTTGCGTGATTCATAGACCATTTTCAACTCTTCTTTGGTATAACCATTAGCGTTGAAAGCATCAATATGTGGAATCAGGTTGAATGCGATGCGATGCGCGAAAAATTTCGGTTCAATGGGTTTTTCGTCAAGAGCCTGCCTGGTCTGCACCAATAGTTCATCCATGCCTTTGGCGCCGGCACCGCTGGTGGCCTGATAGGTCGCGGCAACCAGCCTCTTTAATTTTTTCGCTTTGTGCAAAGGATTGACCGCAACCAGCATAATAATGGTAGTGCAGTTCGGATTTGCGATGATTCCTTGATGCAGTTTGATATCTTCCGGGTTGACTTCTGGAATTACCAGAGGCACGGAATCATCCATGCGGAATGCACTTGAGTTATCTATCATCACCGCGCCGGCATCAACTACAGATTTCGCATATTCTTTGGAAATATCGCCGCCGGCACTGAACAGCGCGATGTCAACACCCTTAAAAGAGTCATGAGTGAGTTCTTCAACGGTTATCTCTACACCTTTGTAGGAGAGTTTTTTCCCTACAGAACGTGCCGACGCCAGAAGGCGCAGGTTTTTTACCGGAAAATTTCTGCGCTCCAGCGTTTGAATCATTTCGATACCAACCGCTCCGGTTGCGCCTGCAATTGCAACATTAAATTCTTTATTCACAATTAACTCCTGGGGCTTAATGGGGTTTGCAAAAACCAAATAATATAGATTGGAAACCAGAAAAATCAATTCTAAAACATGTGATAACACCAATTGGCGACATAATGGAAGAGCGCTATTATTGTGATATCCTGCTTTTTATCCGCCATTTTTTTTATGATGCGGGTTGTTTTTGCAATTAGTGCTGTGTATTGTAATCCTAAATCGACATATGGCAAAACATAACAGCTTAGGGATTGGTGTTGATGAAAAATGAGAAAGACCTGCGGATGTGTTGTGAAAAGTCCAGGCAGTTGATGATACTGGCCGTCGTTGGCAGTGTTGTCGGTCTGGTACTTACTATTGGAGTTATTGTTTTTGGAATCGCCAACTGGCCATGGTCAAAATACGGCTCTTGGGCCGGTAGCGATGTTTTTGCATTGATGGTAGTCCCATTTATGATTGCTACCCTGTATTCGGTTGCGGCGGCGATAAATGGTTATATCAGCAGCGCGGCTTACCAGGAAGAAGAGGAAAAAATTCTGTTGGCCAGGCGAAAGGAAAAAATCGCCGCGTTTGAAGTCAATGAAGATGTAAGATTTACCTCTGGAAGATCATTAAAGAATTATCAGAAGTATGCTCCTTTTGCAATTGCGGCGATGGCCGTAATCCTGATTATAGCATTGATGTTTATGTTTTCCGGCTCCTGGAGTGCCCGCCAGCCGGGAACGTTGCCGGTTCCGGTCGATGCTCTGGGCTCGGTGGTGGCGGCGATTGTTGCCATGGTTTTCAGCATTTTCCCCGGAGTATTTTTTCTTGGGCAGTCCAAAGATCCGATGTTTCGCTGGTTGCGCCCGGTTGGTGCGTGGCTGGTTGCCGGATTCAGCGTGGCGCTGGTCGCGGCAATCGGATCATTGTGTTATTATCGTTATAACATAACTCAGTTCAACGTCAACGCCGCCAAGGTAGTTTTTTTCAGTTTTGGCGTTTTAGGTGTGGAGCTGATCTGTATTTTTGTTTCAGAGTTTTACCGTCCGCGTTCTCTGGAAGCTCCGCGTCCGGTTTTTGAAAGCCGTATTCTGGCATTATTTACTGAACCCGGGGGAGTGGCGAGAAATATTGCCGGTACACTTGATTATCAATTCGGATTCAAGGTATCCGGCACCTGGATTTACAGTTTTGCGGAAAGGTTTCTCTTTCCGCTGATAATTCTCTGGCTGGTAATTTTATGGGCATTTACCTGTATTGCCGAAGTTGGCCCGAATCAGCTGGGCATCAGATTGGAGTTCGGTCGAATTATTGATAAAACGCCGCTTGAACCAGGAATTTACTTCAAATTGCCTTATCCTTTTGGCAAGATAGTGAATTATTCGTGCGATCAGATCAAAACCATTAATGTCGGACCCAAAATGGTCGACGCTGACGGCAAAGAGACCCGTCCTATGCTGGTTGCCTGGGATAAAAAACATTATGCCGAGGAATCAAGATATTTGGTAGCCTCGGAAACTGAAGACAAGACTTCGGCTCCGGTTTCATTTCTCGGCATCAGCATTCCGATACAATATCAAATCAGAAAAGATTCGTTGATTGATTACGGTTTCCGCAATCAGAATTCGGACAATGCATTGAAAAATATCGGTGAACAGGTCGCATCAAAATTCTTTGCCAGCGTTTCGATATTCGACATTATGTCCAGCGGTCGTACCAAGGCGAGCGAAATTCTTCATCAAAACATCCAGCGTGAAGCAGACAATGCAGGATTGGGAATTAATATTGTTAAAGTTAATATTCATGACGCACATCCGCCGCAAGATGTTTCCCCGGAATTCCAAAAGGTTATTGGCGCAAGCGAAGAAATGGAGTCTTCAATTCTTGAAGCTCATGCTTATTATAATGACATTGTGCCGATGATTGAAGCTCATAAAGACCGCTTGATTGCCGATGCGGAATCTTATGCCTTCCAGGTAAAACTGGTTTCCCAGGCCGAGAGCGAACGTTTTCTCCGGCAATTAGTTTCATACCGCACGATGCCGCAGCTTTTTAAACTGCGCAACTATCTGGAAATGCTTGAAGATGATGCCGCCAAAGCGCGCAAATATATCTTGAGCGCCAGTTTGGAATATGAAATTTACGAGCTGAATTTCGAGAAGAAAGGACAGCTTGACTTGATAGATGCCAATCTCGAAGAAATTAATCAAAAATAATATCAATAAAAAATTTAAGGAGCCTGTAAGATCATGACAGACGGCAACGAAAAAACAAAAGTAACCAGACACTGGGCAACCATGCTTCTTGGTCTGATTGTCGCGGCAATCTTTCTAACCGTAATTTTCTCGTACCAGGTTGAAGATCGTGAAACCGCACTGGTGATTACTTTGGACAAAGTATCCAGCGACCCGGTCGGCCCGGGACTTCACTTCCGTTGGCCTTATCCTATTCAGAAAATTGAAAAATTTGATAATCGATACCGCGTTTTTGACGGTAATGTCGGGCGTCTTGAAGAAACCTTGACCAAAGACGGTCATAACGTCATTGTCGGAATTTACGCCATTTATAAAATTTCAGATCCGGTTGTTTTCTTCAAAAAACTGGTCGATGTGACTAATGCCGAAGATACTTTGAACGCATGGATGAGGAGCGTAAAAACAGAAACGTTCGGGCGTTATGATTTTAAACAGCTGGTTAATGTCAATCCGAAAGAAATGAAGCTGAGCGAAATGGAAGGAATGATGCTCGATAAATTGCGAGCTACTGCCGCGGATTACGGAATTGAGGTTAAAAGCGTTGGCGTTAAGGCTATCAATATCCCGGAAACTATTACGGAATCAGTATTTACCAGGATGAAAAACGAACGCGCCAAAGAAGCCGCAACATTCCGCGCCAGAGGAAAGCGTGAGGCAGAAAAAATCAAAACCGAAGCAGATACCAAGTCCCGCAAGGTGTTGGCTGAAGCTGAAGCTGAAGCTCAGATTATCCGTTCGAAAGGTGATGCGGAGGCGGCAAAATACTATGCAGTTTTCAAGGAAAATCCGGAGCTGGCGATATTTTTGCGCAAACTGGAATCTTTACGCCGTGTCATGCAGGATAAAACAACTCTGATTCTTGATACTAATTCCGCTCCGTTTGATATTCTGAAAATGAATTCCGATTCCCTCAATGTTCCCGCGAAACCCGCCGCAAAGTAACCTGCGGGAGGAATGTACATAATGGATAACTCAAAAGAAAAACGCATCCAGGAACAAGTCGGCTTATTTGAGCTTGGTCAGAAAGCATTGGTCAGGCTGAGCAAAGTTTTGTTTTTGGCGATGGTTGTGATGATTTCAGGAATGCTGGTCTATTATGTCACCGCCAGCGGATTGTGTTCTGTTAAACCCCAAGAGTCTGCGATCGTTCTGCGGTTTGGCAAATACGTAACCACACATACTGAAGGGTGGCACTGGTATCCGCCTTCACCGATTTATTCCTTCATCTATATTAAGACCAGCCAGCAATCGTTGGATGTATCGTTTGAGGCTTTGCAGGAGCGCCAGATGGCCGGAATGGAGACTGCCAACACAAATCTGGTACCTGGCACTGACCTGTATCTGTTGACTGGCGACAGCAATATCATCCATACTTCATGGCGTCTTCAATACCGGGTTACCAATCCGCGGAAGTATTTCGAAACTATTTTAGGCCCGAAAGACCCGTTGAAGCCGGATCAGTTGCAAATTGATACTAATACTAACGTCAGACAAGGAGTTCGCGGTCCGCAAACCATGATCAAAAATATTCTCGGCAGCGTGATTTTGAAAGTGACTGCGGAAAATAAAGTGGATAGCCTGCTTTATGAAGAAAAAGAAGCTTACCGCAATGAAGTGACCAGACTCTTTGCGATGGAAATAGCCAAGCTGGATGCCGGGATTGAAATCGACGGCTTGCAGCTCAGTCAAGTTCTTCCGCCTCTGCCTACCCGCAAGTCTTTCAGTGAAGTAACCGAAGCAAATCAGGAACGCGGCACTTTGATTGAACTGGCTGAACAGTATCGGGTAAACCTTGAAAATGAAACGCAGGTGCGTGCTCAACAGATTCGTTCTTTTGCCGAAACCTATCGCACAAAAGTGGTTGCGCAAGTTGAATCCGAAAGTATCTATTTTAAGAATATTTACGAACAATACAAGGAAAATCCTGAAACCGTGCTTACTGCCCTTTACAACTCGACATTGACCAATGTGCTCAGTGCAGTCGAAGAAAAATATATCATCAGCAGCTCCGGAGACAAACACCGTCAGGTGAGGCTAAAGCTTAATCCCGAGCCTAGAAAGACAACCGCTGAACCTGAAGAGGTGCGTTAATCATGGAAAGTATAATCAAAAATCAAGTCAGGGGAAGTGAACATGACAACCCCGGTTCTCAGTTATCAATCAGCGAGCGTGACCGAAATATGAAAGAACATAAAGAACATGGGCATTGCGATTCTCATAAAGGTACGGTTTGTCCTACTTGCGGTGAGATTTCTTCCGGTACCGGGCACGACCGTTCAATGGGACGTCTTTCATTCGCGTTGCTGGGTGGATGTTTTACCCTTAATTCTTATCTGCTCCAGTGGTTGTTGCCTGACTACAAAATGGCGGCAGAGTTCAGCGCTTTGATCGGCGCATTAATTTTGGCGGTACCCATAATTTTGACCGCGGTAAAAGACCTTTTCTACGGGAAGGTCTATATGAATGAGCTGGTAGCACTGGCAATTCTGGCGACTATCGCGGGCGGCGATTTCCAGACCGCCGGGCTGATCGCTTTTTTCCTGCTTCTGACTATTATCATCGAAACACGTACCGCGAGCGGTGCGCAGCGTTCCATCGAAGAACTGATTAAATTGACACCGACGACTGCACATCTGCTTGTTGATGGTACAGAAACCGAGGTTGAAGCCGGAGAACTGAAAGTAGGTGATCTGGTACGAGTGCGAGCCGGTGAAAACTTTCCTGTTGACGGAATAATTGTTCGTGGCGAAAGTACGGTAAATCAGGCCTCAATTACCGGAGAATCATTGCCGGTTGATAAGACTGCCAATGATGATGTTTACGCCGGTACACAGAATCTTACCGGCGGAGTGGAAATTAAAGTAACTAAGGTTGGCGAAGATACTACGCTTGGCAAGGTTAAAGATATGATTATGGCGGCAGAACACTCGAAGACACCGATTGTTCGTATTATTGATAATTATGCCGGTTATTACACCCCGACCGTACTGATGCTTGCCGGTGTAACCTGGTGGTTTTCAGATGGTAATATGCGACAGGTTATCACTCTTATGGTCATTGCCTGCCCATGCGCAATTGTTCTGGCCACTCCAACTGCGGTGGTTGCGGCTGTGGCGGCCGCTGCGCGACTGGGGATTTTAATTAAAAATGTTGGTCACCTTGAGTTGGCGGCTAAAATAAGAACCTTTGTTTTTGATAAAACCGGAACTTTGACTAACGGATTACTTTCGGTGGTTCGTCTTAATCCGTTTGACGGAACTGAACCGGCTGAACTGTTGAGGGTTGCTGCCAGCGCTGAACAATACAGTAACCACCCTACCGCCAAAGCAATGCAAAAGATAGCTCAGGAAGCCGGATTGACTTTAACTGACGCCAGTGATTTTTCGGAAATTCACGGCAAAGGAGTTTCGGTTACTTTGGATGGCAAAAAGTGCCTGGTTGGTCGAGCAGCGTGGCTCACTGAATTGGGATACAATATTCCGGCAGAAGAAGCGGATGCGGACAATATGAGCATAGTTTATGTCGCTTGGGGAGAGAAAATTATGGGGTGGCTTGGGCTTCGCGACAAGCTCCGGACTGAGTCTGCGCAGATGATTACTGATTTACGGGCTCTTGGAATTCGCCATTGCGCGATGGTGACTGGCGACCGTCGTTCGGTCGCAGAAGCAGTGGCCGCACAGCTCAATATCGATGAGTTTCGCAGTGAATGTCTGCCGGAAGGGAAAGTCGAATATGTGAATGAAGCATCTTTGAGCTCTACGGTTGCCGTGGTCGGCGACGGGGTAAATGACGCACCGGCGCTGGCGGCTGGAGATCTCGGCATCGCGATGGGCGCGATTGGCAGCGACGTAGCTATCAACAGCGCTTCGATTGCTTTGATGACCAATGACCTCCGGCGTATTCCCGCATTAGTTGCTTTGTCACGGCAAATGCGCATGATAATCAACCAGAATTTATTCATCGGTATGGCTTTTGTCTTTGGCGGGATGCTGTTGGCGGTTCTGGATTTGATGACACCGATTGCGGCGGCGGTATTTCATACGTTGAGTACATTATTGATTATTTTCAATAGCGCGCGCCTCATGCGCAGCGGCGAAGAACTGACCTTAATCAAAGATAACGATTAACATAAACAGGATTATAGTTATGGCCGATAATAACCCGATAGTAAGTGCTTACGGATTGACCAAAATATTTCGGGATTTCTGGGGACGTCCAAAGGCAAAAGCGGTTAATGATGTCGATTTTGATGTGTACCCGGGTGAGGTGGTTGGATTGCTCGGCCCCAATGGCTCAGGCAAATCAACAACCGTAAAAATGTTGCTTGGCCTGCTTTATCCGACCGCTGGAACTTTGTCGGTTATGGGGCGTTCGCCGCGCGCGGTTGAGACCAAGCGCGAAATCGGTTATCTGCCGGAAGAGTCATATCTTTACAAATATCTGACCGCTATTGAAACTCTGGATTTTTTCGGCGCTTTATTCGGATTATCTTCAGAGGAACGTCTTTCCCGCGCCGAGCAGCTTCTCGATATGGTCGGCCTGAGTCATGCGCGGCGGCGGCGGGTCGGCGAGTTTTCTAAGGGGATGGCACGCAGAATCGGGTTGGCTCAGGCAATGATCAATGATCCTTCTTTGTTGATTTTAGATGAACCTACTTCCGGCCTTGATCCGCTTGGCTGCAAGGAAGTTAAGGATTTAATTCTGCATTTGAAGAAGCGCGGCAAAACAGTTATTATCACCAGCCACATGCTCAGTGACGTTGAAGATGTTTGTGATCGGGTGATGATAATGTATGGCGGCAAAATTCGTGCTACTGGAACCCTTAATGAACTTCTGACGATTACCGAAGCCAGCAGAATTGTTACTCCGGTATTGACGCCGGAGATAACTGCGAAAGTAATTCGCATTCTTCGAGAGAATTTCGGGCAGGAAGAAGATTTTAAAATTGACCATCCGCGTAAAACCCTGGAAAATTTCTTCCTAGAAGTTATCGATACAGCGCGTCGTGACAGCGTTGAAACCGCCGGCGTGGTCAGTGGCGGCAATATTGCCGATTATTTAAATGATGCTCCCTCTAATGAGGTATTATTGCAGACTTTGACTCAGCAAAATGATACGCCGGAACCAATTGTTGAAAATATTAAATCGGCAGCAGAAGAGACGGCCGAGGAAAATATTAAACTTGAACAATTGACTGAAGAAGTTAAGGTTGAAGAAGATCCTGAACCGGAAGATAAATTGGAAGACAAGGTTGAAAACCTTAATGCCGCGAATGAAAAGCTCAAAAACCTATTATCCTCCGATAAATGAGCGAAAACCAATAAATAAGAGATTCTGCATATGGGGCCTTTTTGGGGAATTGTAAAGCTGACGATAAAAACGGCGTTCAGGTCTAATATTTTTCAGCTTCTTCTGGTGATACTGTTATTCTGCATTATTTTTGTTCCGACAACTATTGCAGGTGATGGTACCGCACAAGGTTATATTCAGGTTTCACTAAAATACAGTCTTGCCGCGATCGGATTTATTCTTTCTCTTTCGTCAATTTGGCTTGGCTGTTTCATGATGTCAAGAGACACTGAAACTTATCAGATTCACATGGTTGTCAGCAAATCAATTTCCAGAACCACCGTTTGGCTGGGGAAGTGGTTTGGTATTGTTCTGATTCATTTGTTATTGCTGTTGCTCTCAACGGCGACGGTGTATTTTATTGTCACATATCAATATCATCGTCAGGAATTTACCGAAAAAGAAAAACTTCGCATTCAAAACGAAGTCATGGTTGCGCGCCGGGTTTATTACCCCAAATTACCGGACATGGACGAAATCGCCAAACGCGAGCTGGCCTCCCGGATTGAAATTAATAAAAAAATCGGGAAACACGTTGATGAGTCTGATTTAGGCATCAATAAAATGCTTCAGGACATCAAGCGGGAAATTATCGGTAATTATTCTCAAATACCGTTCAATGGTATTCGCGAATGGGCTTTTGAGGGGCTTCCTGTCAACTATGACGGCCCGGTTTATCTCCGGTTCCGTTTATATGTAAATAAAGTAGAAAGCAAAGACCAGCGACTTTCCAATGGTTTATGGATTGCAGGTTTCCCGGTTGCTGTTGATGCAGAGCAGGCTAAGAATGTTTTTGAGCAAAAACAACAGGAAGGTCAAGAATATAATTTTGTTCCACAGGCATTAAGTACTGTCCCTGAGCAGATTATGACTGGCGAGTTCCACGAAAGGATATTGACATCGAGATTTATCAGCCCCAAAGGCATGATGTTAATCGGGTTTCAAAATCATGATCCGCAGCGGGCGCAATTATTTTTTCAGCCTGCAGACGGGCCTAAAATACTGATCAGCGCGAGTTCATTTACTGACAATTATTTCAGGGCGGTTTTCGTGCTTTTCATGCAACTTGTGATTATGGCCGGGCTCGGCTGTGCCGCCGCATCCGTATTGTCGATGCCGATGGCAGTATTTGTCGTTATTTCATATCTTTTGGCCGGCAGTTTTTCTGTCATCTTAAGCGGAACTTCATATTTTGGAGGAATTGCTGATCATGTCGGTTACTTTATGGGTAAGTCACTTTTGTTGATATTGATCCCGATGCAGGCGTTTGAAATTACGCATTTTGTTTCGGGCGGAGAGCTGATTGAGCTCGGACTTATCGGCAGCATCTTTTTGAAATATTTTGTCTTCAGAGCATTGCCGCTGTTCATTTTCGGCATCTGGCTTTATAACCGCAGAGAAATGGGACTGGTAATTAGAAAATGAGTAAATTCAGGATATTAACTTTAAATTTTTCGTTGCTGCTGATCACTGGTATTCTGGTGCTTGCCATTAACTGGTCTGCTTCCAGAATGAACGGCATTATTAAAGAAAACCACCTGCACGCGACCGGTCAAATCAAAAATGCTCCGCCCATGGTGGTTTTCACCACGGTCGCACTTGGGAGTTTTCGCGGCATACTTGCAGATATTCTCTGGTTGCGCGCGGCATCGCTTCAGGATTCTGGAAACTATTTCGAAATGGTTCAGCTGGCTTATTGGATTACTGAATTACAACCCCGCTTTTCCGGAGCAACGGCATATCTAGCCTGGAATATGGCATATAATATATCGGTGACATGTTCGCAACCGGAAGACCGCTGGCGTTGGATTCAGGAAGGAATTCGTCTGATTCGGGACAAAGCCATTGATTATAACCCCAGCGATCCATTGATTTATAAAGAGCTAGGATGGATTTTTCAGCATAAAGTCGGCAATGTACTTGATGATGCTCACAAATACTACAAAAATCATCTGGCTATAGATATGGAAAATGTGATTGGTGCCAAACCTGACTGGGACAGATTTGCGGCTGCACCTAAAGATGAAGCCGCGTTCAAGGCCATCTATACCGGAAATAATCCTTTTTGGGTCGCGCTTAATGCCGCTGGATTTGCTTCGTTGGATGCACTTTACGAAGAGTTCACCAAAAATAACGGCACAATATCTGAGCTGCTTTTAAAAGAAATGTCCGCGGTAAAATCCGTGGTTGATATTGAACACTATTTACGCCGCCAATGGCTGTATAAAAAATTCCGCCTTGAATCTGATTTGATTAAACGGATCAATCAGCAATATGGACAGCTGGACTGGCGCCTTCCGGAAGCTCAATCTATTTACTGGGCAACCAAAGGACTGGAAATGACTATCGGGAATCGCGATCTTTCCTGCGAGCGTATGATAACACAAGCGCTGAAAGATGCATTTGTCAGCGGGCGCTTGCTATGGCTTGACCGCAATAATTATGAAAACATCATCCTCGCTCCTAATTTCAACGTCATTGACTCAGTAGCTGACACATTTGAAAAAGCATATCAGGAAAACAATAAACAGTCCAGTTTCCGTTCCGCAAAAATCAACTTTTTCAAAGAAGCTATTACGTTGCTTTACAATTATGGCATGTTCAGCAAAGCTGAAGATTATTATAAAAAACTGAAACGTGAAGAACCCGGCGCTCATCGTATGCGCCTCGATGAGTTTGTAATGAAAGAATGGGCTGAAGATGTACGTTCTGCTAGTGTCAAACAGGCAACCGATATCATTGCGGGATTTATTTTCAGAGCCTGCAATTATATTGTGCTGGGCGATGATGATGCCGCCCTTGCTCAGGAGCGCATGGCTCGCTATATCTACAACAATTACAGTCAGTACAATGCGGATATCAAACAGCGCGTCGGATTAGCTTCCTATGCTCAGATTAAAAAATCAGTTACTGATGCGTGTCTCCAGAATTACCCGCCGGCAATGGCGGCTATTCTACGTGAAAGACTGGCTCAGGAGGCGGCAGCGCGCGGTGAGAAATCTGCTGAACCAGCCGCACGGTCCGGACTTCCTTTTTCAAATCCTCTGCTACCGGCACCTGCGCGATAACCCTTCAGCTTAAAAAAGTCGCGTGGAATTATTTTCTGACCGGTTCAATGTTCAGGAATTAACTAAAGTAACGGAAACCTGGCGATCCCGGGGGCCGTCGAATTCACAAAGGTAGATGCCCTGCCAGCAACCCAGCGCAAGATAGCCGTTCTGAACCGGAATAGTCAGCGAACAGCCGATCAGCGAAGACTTCAGATGTGCGGCGGAATTGCCTTCGCGGTGCAAAAATTCCGGTTGAACGAATGGGATCAGACGGTTCAAGTTGTTAAGAATATCAGTTTTGACATCTGGGTCGGCATTTTCATTGATAGTTACGGCGGCGGTAGTGTGTTCGCAAAAAATCACGCAGATCCCGGATTTCATTGAACTTGGGATCAGCGCTTTGACTTTTGCGGTGATGTCGTGCATACCGTCTTTGGAACTGGTTCTGACTTTAATTTCTTTCATGGGTTTCTCCTGTTGGTGGTTCTGTATAAATATTTTTCCGGGCGGTTTTTCCGGTTAATGTTTCAATCAGGCTCTGCAGAAAATTACTGCTGAAAATATCGGTTACACCTCTGAGCAGCGAGCCGGTGTTGATTGCCGTAAATTGGACAATCGCCTTGGCGTAGTCAGGTTCCGGGTGGTAAACTGTGCCCCGGATAGTCAACGGCAGAATGGTTTCTTCGAGATTGATTCTGGAATGAACGAGCATCCGTTGATCACTGCCAAATCCTAAATAACCATCAAACTTCAGCTCCTTTACAAAATCGCCGGTGAATAGCACTTTGTCAAGATTGATACGACCGTCGCTGGCACTGGCATTGATGATGCCGTGACTGAATTCGACATTCTTTCGGGATTGCACGACGCGCGAAAAAATATTTTTGAGCCGTTGATTCGTAGAGGGGACGCCAAAAACGGCGGTTTTTAATTCGCCGATGAGCTGAAACGGCAGGAAAAAGATCCGTCCGAGGACGGTTTGCTGGAATTCATTCGGAATCACGACATTGCGATAGCTGGCGAGCCATTCTCCTTCCAGATTGTCCCAGAAGCGGGGGAAGCGTACACCGTGTCCGGAGATATTGAAACGCGCATTTTCGACGATACCGGCAATATTTTTATAATCACCCTCAAAAAAGGGAGTAGTCAGAGGATCCAGATCAAGTTCGCTGAATGTTCCAGACAGTTGCCAGCGGATGCCGTCAGCTTCGGATATGGTTTCACCCCGTAGCTGAATCGGTGTGTTGTTGATATTGAGCGCAATCGGTTCGATAACCACGCGTTTGCCGGTTCCGGCGACTCTGGCGTTCAAATTGAGTTTATTCAGCTCTGAATAGGTGATACCATTCATCTGCAGATTGATGTTGAATGGCGTGTTGCTGAAATCATAGACCGGTTCCGGCGGCGGCGGTAATGGGGATTCCTGGACAGGGTTGTTGGTTTTTAGAAAATTCTGAAGCAGCTCCAGATCAAGCTGTGCCACCGTAATATCTATTGCCGCCGGGTCTTTTTCATGGCGCGAGCCGTTCCATTTCAGATCGAGCATCCTGTCAAGATTCAGTTTGCCCTGTGATGATACGGTTTCGGGGGTTCTGATAAAATTTACAGTTCCGTTGCCGTCAATTCCGTTGGCGGCTCCGAAACGTTTGAAGCCGGAGATTTTAAATTGGCTGTCGCAGGCAAAACGTGATGGCGTCCCGGATGAAGACATCGCGATATCTGCGCTGACCGTTGCGTCAATGGCATTAAGCCAAGGATAAAGCGGTTCTATAAATTCGGTCTTCAAACCGGCAATCCGCCCATTGATGACGGCATTTTCAAAAGGCAGGTCGAAATTGGAGCGAGATAATTCCAAATTAATTTTATCATCAATGGTGCTGTGGACGTTTTTTATGTTTATATGCTGAAAATTCTCAAGCAAAATGGCGAAAGCTGTTTTGGCATTGACTGGGTGACAAACCGGCTTGTCATTGATTCTGAACTCATTATCGCGCTGTTGCAGTATCCCTGAAAGTTCCACGCTACGACCGAATTTCGCGAATAATCCGTGAATTTGCGCATCCATAGTTCCGTCGGTAAAACAAAATTTTTCCGTGGGATAAAAAGCGTTGAGTTCCGTCAACGGTAAACGGTTGATTTGGATGGTCGCGTTAAGTTTCGGCGCATTTTCCGGCTCACTGATACTTCCGGTGGATGGCGCAATCTTCATTTGCGCCAGGGTGTCGTTATTGCGTAAAATGTCGAATTCGAATTTATCCAGTTCCAGAAGCTCATAATTTTTCAATGAAACTTTAAATGCCGGCAAGAAATTGATTTCCGGGAAATTGATTTTCCCCGCGTTAAGTTCCAGTCCTTTGAATTCCAACTGCGCGTCGGCAGTCATTTCGGTGGCGATGCCGTTCATGAAATAAGTCAGTTTCCCGGATAGCAGTCCGTTACGGCAGAAAGAAGACTCCGGCGGAACCCAGGAATTGACCTGGCTGACCATGAAATTTGTTAAGTCAAGTTCTGCAATACACGGTCCCATAATAAGGTCACGATCCCAGTTTATATAAAAATTATTGACTTTAAGCGACTGGATGTTCCGGTCCGGCGGCTGGTGAAATTTGAGGAGGGCTTCGGGTACCTTTAGAAAACCGTTCCACAAATCCAGAATGGCGTGTCCTTCAAATTTATAATCGGCAGGATGAAATTTATTCATAACATTATCAATGATTTCACGAACAAAATCCGGAATCATGGGTTGCGGAGCAATGGCGCGACTGACAAAGTCATCAATTTTGACTCGTGCGTCCAGCACAAAAGTCTGCAGATCCCATTGCCCTGTGAGGACTGCGTGCCCGAGCGAGCCTTTTGCGTCGCGCTGCCAAAGTTCAGTTTTATCGATTGTGAACATCCGCCCGAGCGGATCGATAGCGCCGTCCACAGTGGCGGTATAATCAGTTTTTTTCAGTTCCAGGTCATACTCATCAAGTCGGATAAAGAGTTTATCCGCCTCAATATTGGAGTGAAAATCAAATCCCGGGCGCTGTTCTGACAGTTTGGCGGCAAGTTGCAAATTCAACGCGCCGTCGCCGAAATAAATTCGATATGGAGCTAACAGCGGATTGAAAACGGCTGGATTGAGGTTGATGTTCAAATCCCAGGCGGCATCTTTACCGTATAACATCGGCTGGTTCGGATTATTCCACGAAAAATAAAGCGGATTTGCTCCGAGCACCAATTTCATGGCTTGGCTTTTCCGGTCATTTGCTGTCAATGAAAAGCGATTGAGGCGCAATTCCTTTTTGGCGAAATCGGCGTTGAATTCATATTCTCCGTTCATATCCCATTCGGGAAAACGGAGTTTTTCTGTGCCGATGATCGTTACGCCGCGGTTTTTCAATATGATATTACCGACTCCGCGCGCACGTTTACCCGAATAATCCAGTTTTCCGTTGAAGGTAAGTTCCGGCAGTCCGGGGTCGAACCCGGCAACCGCAAACACGGCCGGGCGGATTATTTCGTGCGAAAGAGGAATGATCGAAAAGTTCAAATGTCCGGAATTGGCGTCGCGGTCAAATAATCCGTCCGCCTTAATCAGACTGCGCAATTCACCGTTTTTAAGATGCTGAATTTCAAAAATATGCAACCTGGTGCGCTCTGCTTCTTTATCCGCATGAATATGCAAATTGAGGTTATCGTCTTTGAGCTGGAAACCTTCCGCCGTACCGCTGATGTTTTTGGTTCTCAGCTCCAGGTCGATTTGCGACGGCTTCAGCTGGCGGTCAATCGTAAAGCCGCATTCAAGTTTGGATTGACCATTGACCTTCAATTGTTCGCCCAGAAACAAATCGATTGCAGCATCTGTCGATAAAAGCGCATGAACGTCGTTCTTGAGTTGAGGAAGATGCAGAGAATTTATGTTCAGGGTAATTTCCGAATCGTCGCGTTTGATTCTGATCTTGGCGTCACGAACGGCAATATTGCGCAGATCAAAGCGAACGTCGGGCTGTTTTTTGGTCTTTTCCGGAGACTCGGTTTCATCCGACATGAAAAAAGGAATGGAACGGTGAACCCAGATGTTGACTCCGGACGCTTCTATATTTTCGGCATTCAGGTTGCCGGAAATATTTTGCCAGAGCCGCCATGAACCTTTAAAATTCATTATGGTCAGCAAAGGTTGTTCGGCTTTCCCAATACGGAATTCGCTGATCTCAACCCGGGATCTGAAGGGAGAAATCTGAAATTTTTCCGCATTGATTTCGATCCCGGCAAAATGCGAGATAACCGGCAATATCGCTTTGGTGATAAATCCGGAACTGACCATCAGCAGGTAGATGGTTACCAGCAAGGCGATAATCAGCGCGATAAACCAACAGGCGGTTCGATGACAGAGCCAACAGATTTTTTTAAACTTTAATTTTATATTGAGCATTTGCCACCGCTTTGGCGGCTCAGCGTCCGCCTTGAAGCTTCCGTTGCAATTCGGCGATAAATGCCTTAGTGTCCGCTTCTGTCGGCTCACCGACCACGTTATCAAATCCCAGACCGCCGCGCTGGTCGAGAATCCAGTCCGCTTGAGCTCCTGAAGCGAATTTGACTGTTCCGCTCATGGCCGCCCCGGGTCTTACCAGTTTGCTGACTTCAACCACCGTATTGCCGTCGCCAGGAGCGGGTTGCGGCTTTTCCGCCTCATCTTCAGCAATATCTTTGGCCGGCTCTTCAACCGGATCATTTTTGCTCCAGTCAATATTATCAAGAGTTGATGCCATGACGCGAACATCCATATAGGACATGCGGCGGTTAAATTTTTCCTGGATTTCTTTCTGAATATCGGAAAGAGAAACCCCTTCGTTCAATTTTTCTGCCATGAATTTTTTAATATCAATATCGTCCATGATTATTCCTCCGGTTTAGTGTTTTCATGTTGGTTTATAAATGACTTCATTTAATGGATTTGTCAAATTATCTTTCACGTTTATATTTGAGGAAAACATACTCACAGGAGCTTTTTATGTCGGAACAGCATAAGCCGTGCCCGAATTGCGGCAACGAACTGGAGTTTTCAGCCGAACATCAGGCGTTATTTTGTCGGCATTGCGAAAGCATCGCGGAAATCGAGAATAATGGCGGAGCCGCCGTCGCCACCACCGGGTATCTGGAAACGTTGGCCGGGCTTGACAATGGGGAAGATGCTCCGGAACAAATCATCGCGGTCTGTAAAAATTGCGCAGCGGAACTCGAATTACCCCGGAATGTCGTCGCTGACCGTTGCTCGTACTGCAGTTCCCCGATTTTCGCGGCTGAACAAAGTCGAAGGCAACTCCGTCCATGCGCGGTGATTCCGTTTAAAATTAACTTTGAAGCCGCGCTTGAGCATTACCGGATTTGGTTGCGTTCCAGATGGTTTCTGCCCGGCAAAGTAAAACGTCAGGCGCGTACCGGCAAATTCAACGGGGTCTATTTGCCGCATTGGACTTATGATTGTGGAACCAAGACCGATTACACAGGACAGCGCGGTGAATATTATTATGTCACCGTAAGTTATACTGCGGTTGAAAATGGCAAATCAGTACGCCGCACCCGCCAGGAGCGCCGTACCCGCTGGTATCCGGCCGCCGGTACCGTGGAAAACCGCTTCAGAAACGTTTTGGTTCCGGCTAATCATTCGTTGCCGGAGACCTTGGTCAAGAAGTTGGAACCGTGGAGTTTAGGTTCCCTTATCGGGTATCAGCCGGATCTGATCCGCGGTTATCAGGAACAAAGCTACAGCGTTTCTCTGGAGTCCGGGTTTGGCGAAGCAAAAGTCATTATGGAACCGCAGATCAGGGAAACTATTCGTCGGGCTATCGGCGGTGATGTTCAGCGGATTGACGGCGTTGCGGTTGCATACCATAATATCGGTTTCAAATTAGTGCTGCTGCCGGTCTGGGTCAATGCTTTCAAATTCAGGAACAAAGAATATATTTTTCTGGTCAATGCGCGCACCGGAGAAGTGCAGGGTGAGCGGCCCTGGAGCGTCTGGAAAATCATATTTTTTTCAATTTTCATCCTGGCATTGGTGGCTGGAGTGATCTTTTTTCTGAACCGGTGAAAAAAATCCGGTTTCAGTCTTCAAACGCCATCATGGCTTCGACTTCGCGAAGTTTTTTCTGAAGCGCTTCCCGGTCAATATCCCGATCATCGCTTTTCAGGGCGCTCCGCCAATAACGGACTGCGCGGTGATAGCGGCGCAATGCGTGATAAATATCGCCGGCATGCTCGGCAATGACTCCGGGAACGTAGTTCGGGGACAACGTTATGGCGCGGTCAATATAGGTGCGGGCGTCTTCAAACTCGTTCTTCCGGTAAAGCATCCATGCCATGCTGTCAATAATTTCCATACTGTCCGGCTTCTGTGCAAGTGCTTTGCGGATGAGTTTTTCTGCCAGCTCTAATTCTACATTCAATTCGACATAGATATAGCCGAGCGCGTTGGCAATTTCAGGATTATCCCAGCCGAATTTTTCTTTGATGATTTCGCCATATTTATTGACCAGTTCGACATCCCGGCTTTTCTCGCCGGTATTAAGGAACATCATATAAAACGGCAAACCGATTTTTTCGCCAAACTCCTGCTCCGAGTTTTCAAGCAGGTTGACGGCTCGTCCATATTCCTTAAGCTGATTAAGGGCATCAACCTGCAGGCGCAAGGCATGAAAATCATTGATCCCGGCAAGATATTTCAAAGCTTCCCGGTAGTTGCCTGTTCCATAATGTGCATGACCCAACAATAGTTTCAGGTAGATTTCATGCTTCTTGCTCTTCAGACATTTTTCCAAAACGGGAATCGCCTCCTGGAAATTACCGGTAAAAACCAGCGATTCGCCGTAATGAAGCTGAATCAGCAGATGGTCAGGGAAGGTCGCGGCGAGAGACTGCCGCAGTTCCAGTGCCGCCTGATTATTGCCGATTCGGACATAAAGGGCGCCCAGCATGCTTTGGATCCCGTGATGTTCCGGAGTCTTGCGCAACTGTGTTTCAAGCACTTCGATTGCAGTCTGATATGCGCCCAGCTCTTCATAAAATTTAGCCAGCTGCAGAGCTTGGTCGGGATCAGTTGGATTGGCGAAGTTTTTGCTGAAAATCTGAGTGTAGAGGTTTTTTTGCGCAGTGGAACGCTCTTCCTCTTCCTGCGATGCTGAATTGAGTTCCATTTTACGGTAAAAGCGCGCTGCGGCTTCAATGAATTCTGCATTATTAATGACTGTCCGGTTGCGCGACAATCTTTCATATAATTTATCGCCCTCGCTGAAACGTGTTTGTTCGGCCAGCATTTCTCCGGTAATGCCTGCCATGCGAATGGCCGCCAGCAGGGTTTTGGTATCAAGGGCATCAAAATCTTTTACGGTTGCCAGGGCGGCTAAAGCCATGTCGCTACGTAATTTTAGATTCTTGTCAGGATTCAGGATCAGGGCAGCGAGGTTCAGTTTCAGTGCACTTGGATTTTCAGAAGCCAGTCGAAGCAGTTCCGGAAGGCAGGCTTTGGCGGCTTCGGGGTTTTTGAATTTCTGAATTAGCAGCAAGAGCGGAAGTTCGCCGGAGGAGTCGTTCTGCAAAACTTGTATCAACATTTTTGCGGCAGTGACATCGTCCTTTTCCAGGAGCGCGGAAATGAAGTCGACAATCTGGTCGATTTTTGCCTTATTGACATTGGCAGGTTCAATAGCAGGAATGTCGGATGATGAAAAATCACTCCCAATCTCTGACCCTGAAAATCGGAAAAGAACCGCGAAACCTAACAGCAGTGTTAGAAAAATTTTCATATTGCCTTCACCCCGGAAAAAATAAAACCCTTTTGTTATGCCGCACATAAACAAAAGGGTTATAGTAACTGCGAAGAAAATTACTTATTCTTGTGACGCATTGCTTTCAGCTGTTTGCGGCGTTTGTGTTTGGCAATTTTCTTACGGCGTTTTTTCTTCAAGTTACCCATTTCGCAACCTTTTGTTGTTTTATGTTTGTCTGGCTAAATTTGATTTTTTAAACCAAGTTGTATAATCTAGCCCAATCTGCTGAAATTGCATTGTTTAATTCAAAAATTTATTCAAAAATTTCCTGAATCAGCAGGCTTCCGGGATAAAATCACATGGTTCAGGTCAGAATAATATGTTCTTCCGGATACGAAAGATGGCTTTGACGGTTTTTGCTGATAAAAAACATAAAAATCGCAAATGGCCCGATTCTGCCGATAAACATGCAGATAATCAATGCTGTTTTGCCGTAGGTGCCCGCGCCTCCGGAATAACCCAGTGACAATCCGGTGGTCGTCAGGGCCGAAACTACCTCAAAGCCGATCTGCTTGAGGGTGAATCCTGATGCTTCAACCGTAGCGCAAACGAATATAGAACCGATAATCACAATTGAAATATAGATCATCATAATGGCAAAAGCTTTGACGCAATATTCTTGCGCGATTTCCCGCCCGAATACGACTACTCGGTTTTTACCGCGAATGCTGTTCCAGATGGAGAGCAGCACCAACGCGAAAGTAGTGGTTTTCATGCCGCCTCCAGTTGAGTTCGGTGATGCTCCGACCATCATTAGCAAGACCAGAATAAACTGGGTTGACGAGTTTAACGCGGTCAAATTAACGGAATTGAAGCCGGCTGTGCGGCATACTGTCGACTGAAAAAAAGCGTCCAGCCAGGAAATATTGTGATGAGTTCCGAGCCACTCCAGCCCTTTGATGGATAAAGTTCCTGCAAACAGCAGCAAAAATGTCGTAGCCAACACGATTTTAGTATTGATTTGATAATGCTTATTGCGCTCGTGGTGAAGGATATCGTAAATAACGTAAAAGCCTAAGCCGCCGGCAATAATCAGCGCAGTCATAACCATTTTTATGTAACTGCTGTCTTCGATGATAAAATTGTTGCTTAACGTACTGAAACCCGCATTACAATATGCTGAAATCGTATGGAAAAGACTTTGTCGGAGCGCTTCACCGAAAGATAAATCATAACTCAGAAAACCCGGCAGCAGCAGAATCAGCCCGGAAAGTTCCATAAAAAAAGTATAGCCGACCACGGTTTTGATCATCTCATTGATGCTGCTGATCGGGAAATCCTCACTTATTGAAGCTAAAACCTTTTTCCCCCCCCAGCTGAAATCGCGCCCGATCATCAAAACTGCCGAAGCGGTAATGGTGACCATTCCCAGCCCGCCGCCCTGGATCAGCAACATGATTACCAGTTGCCCGACCCAGTTGAAGCCGTCGGTTGGAATACTGGTCAAGCCGACGACGCAGACCGCGGAAGTTGCGGTAAACAACGCGTTCAGCCAGTCCAGTCCGCCGTTATTATGTTGCACTAACGGTGATTTCAAAAGCAGCGTCCCGACCAGAATCAGGCCGAGAAAGGAAAAGATCATATAAAATTGGCTTTTTTTGATGACATTGACTGCCATGCGCTTCCCCTTGGATTTTGGTTTGCGGAGATGGTTATAATTGTTTTTTTTAGGTTTAAATTCGCGCGCGCATTATGCGCGCGCGAATTTAAAGCGGAAGTTACAACTTAAAGTCCGCCAGAAATTTCAACTACGGTGCCGGTAATGTATGATGCTTCACGGGAGACCAGAAAGCGGATCGCTTCGGCAACTTCCTCCGGTTTGCCAAAACGTTTCATCGGAATCTGGCGGCGGTATTCCTTGCGCAGGTCTTCACTTAAATCGGCAAGCAGTTCAGTTTCAATGAAGCCGGGCGAGATACAGTTGGCGGTTATGCCGCGACTGGCCACTTCTTTGGACAACGATTTGACCATGGCGACTTGCCCGGCTTTGGATGCGGCGTAATTACATTGCCCGATAAAACCGAGACGACCCGACGGCGAGGTCACACAGACAATCCGTCCGTAACGGTGTTTCATCATGTGTTGAACCGCAAATTTGCAGATATTGAAACTGCCGGTCAGATTGACCGCGAGCACGCGATCCCAGTCCGCCGGCTTCATCATGCCCAATACCGAATCAAGCCGGATTCCGGCGCTGTTGATCAGAATGTCAAGCCGTTCATGGTTTTCGGAGTATTCCAGAAAAAACAATTCACAAGCGGCGTAGTCGGCAACATCCAGTTTGGTTGTCGTCAGCGGATAACCTTCCCATGCCGCGGCAAATGATGCCGCCGTGGCATCGTTGCCGCAATAAATAGCCGTTACTGCCGCACCGCCGCGCAACAATATTTCTGTAGCGGCGCGTCCGATACCGCGGGTCCCCCCGGTAACAATAGCATGCTGTCCTTCAAATTGTCTGTTCATAGGTTTATTTCACTGCTGTAACGTTTACTTCAACTGATTTGTAACTCAGGAAGAAAAACGGGAAAATCATATGGGAATCGATGCGTGAATTGATATCTTTAAGGCGGGTTGCTTGCAATTCGCGCGCAGCCGCGGTTGCCAGCAGAGTCGCGTAATCAAGCCGCACTGTGTCGGTAAAAACACTGGTTTTGTCGGCGGCATTGGCGCTGCCGGAAAAAATCGGCAATACGCCGAAAAGATATACGCCGTAAATCTGACTGTTGATATGGAAAACCTCATTGCGCGGCGCATCCTGAAATCTCATGTCATTCAAGCGGTTGGTGGCTGCCACGTGAGAGCATCCGATGCTTCCCGCCAGTGCCACCGCACAGAACATCAATGCGAAAACTTTTTTCATAATTAATGATTCCCTTTTTTATATTTTGTGAAATATGGAGGTTGCCTCCAATGACAATCTGGTAATTTCTTCAAATTTCTGTTCGGCGATCAAATTAGATTTGACCATCCAGCTGCCGCCGCATGCCAGAACCTTTTTAACATTCAGATAATCAAGCAGATTTGAGGCATCGATGCCGCCGGTCGGAACGAAGCGCATATTGGCGAACGGCGCACTGATGGCTTTCAACGTCTTGATGCCGCCATACGCTTCAGCCGGAAAAAATTTAACTACGTCCAATCCGTATTCCAGCGCCAGACAAAGTTCAGTCGGAGTGCAAATGCCCGGCAAGACCGGGATGTGATTATCGATACAATATTCCACCACCTTGGTAACAAAACCCGGCGAAACAATGAACTTCGCGCCATTGTCCACCGCCTGTTTGACCTGGCTTACCGTGATTACCGTTCCGGCACCGACCAGAATATCTTTGCGCCTGGCCATGACGCGGATACTTTCTGCCGCGGCTGCGGTTCTGAATGTGATTTCAGCACAAGGCAAATTGCCTTCCACCAACGCTTCAGCCAGATTGTTGGCGTTTTCCGCCTCCTCAATAGCTATTACTGGAACAATTTTAAGTTTTCCCAATTGCTCACAAATCTGACGCATTAAACCGCCTCCCTGCTTAAAATTATTGTATATTATTGATGATTAAGCTCTTGACAATTGATTGTCAGAAAAATATCGATATTCTAAAAAACAGGCACAATCCGATAATCCTGCCGTAATATAACTCATTATGGAACAAAAACACCTGAAGTTAAAAAATTCACCGCAACGGATGCTTTTTCACATATTGCGCGAAAAGCAGCAGATAGGCGCCAAGTGCAAAAGCGACAGTGAGCATTACGATTTGGCTGAGCAACGCATAATCGTACATTTTCAGAATGGTACTCACGGGTACGGCAATGGTGACGATACCGAAGCTTTTGTGAATATGTTGGGCATAACCGCCTTCATAAACAATATGGTGGATTCTGGAACCGAGCGGAAACCCGAACATCCCGCCGGCCGCTATCGCTCCCGCCAACGCCAGCATATGCCAGTCAATCACTCCCGATTTGAGCAGATAAGTGGTTCCGCCGGTAATAGAGGTGACCAGTACCAGAAACCTGGAAATGCGGCTGGTGAAGTATTCTTTAAGTTTAAAAAACGAACTCAGCAGCGGGCGGATCAAAATTCCGCCGCCGACTCCCAGCATCGAGGAAATCAGTCCGGTAATCATGCCGGTAATCAGCGCGATCAGGCTCTGTTTGCCATTGATTTTGGCGAGCGGCGCGTCATAGGATGCGGTACTACTGAATAGGGTCTGGATCGCGATCAGTCCGATAAACACAACCAGAAACCACTGAATAGGGCGGGGGCTGCCGGCAAGCTCAATAATCATCGTATTGAGTTTCTTCCCGAATAATGAAGTCAACAATGCTCCGCCGCATATCGGCAGCGCCAGTGAAAGCCCGAAACTGCCGCGTTTCCAGCCGATTTCCGGAAGTTGCCGGACCGTGGTGAATACGGTTGACGGGATCATCTGCAAAAGCCCGATTCCCACCGCCGAAAGGGTGTCTTCGCCAAAAATCAGCATGGTTGGAACAATAACCCAGCCGCAGCCGATGCCCCAATAACCACCGGACATCATGCCGATAAACCCGATCAACGGCGCGATAATGTAAATAATTTCAATCTCCATCAAAAAAACTCCTCTGCTAATTCTGTTTTATAATAAAAAAGTTAACTTACCCTTTTTCCAAGGCAAAATCAACCGTTATACGCAGAAATATCCGGCCTTGGCATTCAATCTTAATGCGAAATTCGACACTAAAATTTGAAAAAAATCCAAAACAGGATATTATGTTAACTGGCAGGTGAAAAAAACAGTTAAAAAGCCGTCGGATGAGGAATAGAGCGCGATTCTTCGCATTGGCTTTGATATCATAAATCCCGGATGATGCGGAGAACATTGTTTCGTTAAGTGAACCCGATAAACCGACCTGAACCGATTTCAGGGCGATTTTGAATAGTGAACTTTCCAAACCAAAGGGAGGCCTTATGAAATCAAGTATCCTTGTTCTGTGTAGTGTCTTGTTCGCAGGGTTTTCAATTCCAGTTTTCGGGGCAGCCATTAAAGATGCGGAATCAGCTTCGCATGATGATACTGCCTCGCGGCAGGAGATAACCGCAACCTATCAGTTCGAAGACTGCCGGCTGGTTCAGTTTAAGCTCGCGGTGCTCTCTACCTATTCATATCTGCTGGTTTCCGGCTCTGATGCGTTGCTGGTTGATCCGGCTCGCGATATTGAAGAATATCGCGATTATATTGAGGAGCACAAGCTGAAACTCACCGGTATTTTCCTTACCCATTCTCATGCCGATTTTGTGGCCGGTCACATTGAGGCGGCACAAAAATTCGGAGTGCCGGTTTATATCAGCGAGGCGGCGCATGCCGGATATCCGCATAAAGCGCTTAAAGATGGCGCGTCAATGACGCTTGGCAGTGTAACCATCAGATTTATTGAAACTCCCGGACATACCCTTGACGGCATGTGCGCTCTGGTCTATGCCGGAGCTAAACCGCAGCTGATGTTCTCCGGTGACACGCTGTTTGTCGGCAGTATCGGGCGTCCGGATTTGATGGGCGGTACCATTTCCGCCGCCGAACTGGCCGGAAAAAGTTTTGCCACCTGGCATGATAAACTCTCCAGGCTGCCGGACGACCTGAAGTTTTTTCCTGCTCACGGTGCGGGTTCGCTTTGCGGTGTTCACTTGCGTGATGAACCTTTTTCGACAATCGGTCAGGAACGGCGCGACAATCCTTATCTTCAGGCCAAAACCCGCAGCGCGTTCATTGCCAAGGTGCTGGACGGTTTGGTCGCGGCTCCGCAGTATTTTTCGCATAATGCCGCGCTGAACCGCCAGGGGCCGCAACTGGTTGATTGGACGCGTCCGGTCACCATGGCGGCGCCTTCTGCCGATTTGATTGATTTTAATCGTTATTCCGTGGTCGATTTGCGTTCTGCGCGACGTTATGCAGAGGGGCATTTACCGAATTCACTCAATATCGGGGTGCGCGGCCGTTTGGAAACCTGGCTCGGCACGCTGGTGGCGTGGGATTCCGCACTGGTGATGGTTGCCGACAACGCCGAAGAGCTGGCAGAAGCGGCGCGGCGTTTGCATAGCATTGGCTATTCCGGAAGCGGTATTTTGTATGAAGACTGGGTTAAAGCCAAACTGCCAGTGCTCAAAACGGTGTTGCTGACTCCTCAGGAACTGAATGAAGCCATCAAATCTGCTGAAGCACCGGTTATCGTCGATGTCCGGCTGCCTTCGGAATGGGCCGGGGTCCGTATTGAAAATGTCGTCAATCTGCCGCTTACCAAACTGCCGGAGCTGGCGCATAAATTGAAAAAAGATGACCCGGCAGTCGCCGTCTGCAACTCCGCCTACCGTTCAAGCATGGCGGTTGGTCTCTTGGAACGCGAAGGTTTCAAGCGGCTCGCCAGTCTTGACGGCGGTGTCGAGAGCTGGCTCAACGCCGGTTATCCGGTGTTGCGGGCTGAATCGCCGCATGGCAGCAGTTCAGCGACGGCTTCGACCCGGATTCTGCCGCTGCCCGACCGTCTCGGCGTTCCTGAATTGCTTGCGCTGATTAAAGATTTGCCGGGTACTTTTGAATTGGTTGATATACGGCCGCCGGTGGATTTTGCCGAATTTTCAATTCAGGGTTCGACCAATGTTGATCCCGGCGAATTGATTTTCGATGCGCGTTGGCGCAGCGGCAAGGCACCGCTTATCATTATTGACCGCGACGGCACTGTGGCCATGGCCATCGGCGGAATCCTGGCCAAAGAATCGCCGCGCCCGGTTAAAGTGCTCCGCGGTGGTATTGAAGCCTATTGGAATTTTACCGTGAAAGGCCTCCCGGCGGAGCAGAAAACCCTGCCGAATCCGGTTATTGAACCGGAAAAGCCGGTCAAAAAAGCCGCACCGGTACGCAGCGCCGGCTGTTGAAGGAGGTGAAAAAATGAAAAGTAAACCACCCATTAATCCCTATGCGGCCGGAATCCTTCTCGGTATCGTTCTGACCGCAAGCTATGCAATATTGGGCGCCGGACTCGGCGCTTCTGCAGGACCGGCCCGGCTGACTGCCGGGTTGTGCCGCAGTATCGGAAGCGTTGACGGTTATTTTGCCGCCTTGGGCGAACAACCCCTCCAATATTATCTGTTCTGGATGTTTATCGGTGTTTTTGTCGGGGGCGGGCTGACCGCCTGGATCAACGGCCGGGCGGGACTGATATTGGAACGCGGTTCCAAGGCTTCGCGATGGACGAGAATAATGCTGGCGCTTTGCGGCGGTATTCTCGCCGGCTGGGCGGGAAGAATCGCGCAGGGCTGTACTTCCGGACAGGCGCTGTCCGGCGGCGCCTTGTTGCTTACCGGCAGCCTGCTTTTTATGGGCTGTGTGTTTGTCGGTGGATATCTTTCGGCATATTTTTTCAGGAGGCAATGGCATGATTAGTACATTTTTTTCACAAGGCGCTCTTTCCTCCGGCGCGGCGCTGTCCGCGGCTTTTGGCGTCGGGTTGGCTTTTGGCGTGGCTTTGGAATTGGCCGGATTTGGCAGTTCAAGGCGGCTGAGCGGAGTTTTTTATTTCCGCGACTTGACGGTGGTCAAGGTGATGTTTTCGGCGATGATGACTGCGCTGTTGCTGATTTTTCTGCTTGAAAAATCGGAGATATTGCCGGCGCAGGAATTTTATCACATGGCGACTTTTTATGGCGGGTCGATTATTGGAGGTCTGGTTTTCGGGGTCGGGTTTGTCATGGGTGGCTGGTGTCCGGGTACAGCTGCCGTCGGCGCGGCCGCGGGCAAAATTGATGCCTGGATTTTTATCGTCGGCTCAATGATCGGGGTTCTTTTTTTCGATTGGGGCTACCGGATTTTTTATCCGCTTTCGCAATGGGGGGCAGCCGGAATCGCTACTGCTGACCGGACCCTCGGCATTCCGTTTTCCGCGATGCTGATGTTGATGTCGTTGGCGGCAGTGATAGTGTTGTGGGTTTGTGAACTTTGGAACCCGGATGAAAAACGCTTCGTCTTTTCCAGATTACGGGAAAATCGTATGCTATGGGTGTTTTGTGCGGGATTGATGATAACCGCGACCTTGGCGCCGTCGCTTTCCAAGCCGGTTTCCGGTGAGGTCTCGTTTTTCTCCGATATTGATTCCGGCGCTGATCATATTGACTCCGGCGAACTCGCCGATATTTTGATGGAAGACCCGGAATCAATTTTGCTGATTGACGTCAGGCCTGCCGCGGAATATACGGCTTTTCATCTGCCCGGCGCGGTCAATATTCAGCCACAGGAACTGTTGCCGCAACTTGCCCGCGATTTTTATGATTTTCCGATGGTACTCTATTCCAATGGCATGACGCATCCGGCTCAGCTACGCAACGAATTGATGAGAAACGGCTTTCAGGATGTGCGCTTTCTGACCGATGGACTGAACGGATTTCTGGATGCGGTGGTACGCCCGGCGTCATTGCGGCTAACCCCTTTGTCGGCGCAGGAACAGAAACGTCTGGAATGGTGGAATCAGACTGCCAGGTAGCACTTATCGGTATGGATAAAAAAAAGGGCGGCCATCGGCAATGATGACCGCCCGCTTTTTTCAGGGTGAGATCAGTAGTTACTCGGCTGCGCGGACACTGATCAGGTAAACCGTACCGTCAGGTCGCCGGTAACCGCGCACCCGGATTTTCCGTTGTGCGGTGATTTCGTCGGCAATCAGCCTCAGTCGTCGAAAAGTCTTTTTTTTCCCGCGTTGCCCTTGCGGCGTTCTTCTGCTCTTTTGGCTTTAAGGTATTCCTCTTTTCGCCGCTTCAGGACTTCGAGCCTTTGCGGGGGAGGCTTGGGCGGCTTCAACTCCATGAACTTCTTGAAATTCGCAAAACCGGCCTCAAACCGTTTTTTACAGAGAGCCCTGGCCTCTGAATCGGCCGCATCAGAGCTAAAGTCGTTTGCTCTTTTGGTGTTATGAAAAAAAACGATGAATTGATCTAATTTCTTAAACCAATTACGATCTATTCCCGAATCCAACTCTAAAAACTGGTAATTCAACCACTCCGATAAATCCCGGTGCATATAATGATAATTAATATATGTGGACTTTTTGAAGTTGTCCGAATCGGATTTAAGGAAATCGGACAGTTTGGAACAGAATTTTTTCACGACTTCTTCTGATATGTCAGACCCCAAAGGAGAGTCTTTAGTCATGACCGGTTTAGCTTGTGATCTTTGCCCATACAGGGAAATCATACCAAAGAGAATTATGAAAGAAAGAAAATACCGCATGTTATTCAACCGTTTTTATAGATAATATTTGAACGCTGCCGTCCGGCTTGCGATAGCCGCGAACTCTGATTTTTCTCTGCGCCAGAATCTCATCTGCTACGACTATCGGGCTAGTAGCGTTTTTCCTGGCGAAATTAACCTCTCCTAGCCTGCTTATAATTGGAATCGGATCCTCTAGTTTATGAGTGTCTGGGTCACGATAAGGTTTATTTATTGTAATCTCACTCCCGTCAGCTGGGCCCACATCCTGAATAGCCTGTGAAACGATTACGATTTCGAAAAGATCCAACCCCTTGCGGGCTTCCGTCAGATTGATGACCTTGCCGATCCATTCTTCTTTGGCGGCATCAGTGGTTCCATCATTGTCGATGCCCGTAACATTGGCGAGAGCGGCTCTGGTATCATATTCGCCCGTGCCGCTGGAAGGGTCGAAATCCTTTCGAACTTCGCTGTTAACTGTGCTCAAAGAAGAAGGTGAAGCGTCTCCCCCTAGCAATTCGTCGCACAAACTGCTGTATGAGACGGTATCCTCGGGTTTGGTCGAGTCAAGTGAAGCCCTGCCGACAAAATCTGCACTACTGCTGTTCATCCCCATCTTCTGAACGTCGAGAAGTCCGTTCAATACCATTTCACCTGCACCTTTCAAGTTCACCTTTAGTGGAGATTCTTTGCCGGGAGTCATCTTGATCTGATCAAGGATATTAGCGTCGCCTTCGCTGTATTTGCCACCGCCGAGAAGGTAATAAAAACCTCCGACGCTGATTGTATAGGAAGGCTTGCCACCGTGATGGTTGTATTTTTTCAGATTAATCGTTTGCCATTTGGCGCCGCGGTGAATCAGGCCGAGCTCCCACGGCGATATCATCGGCGCATTGCGGATATAAGCGGTAGAGAGATGTTGTCCGATATTATCGTTTATAT
>Ga0172377_10000382_pt1 | contig 41408 bp, 29 predicted proteins | sample Pumphouse3metaG_FD_119749 | JGI IMG/M metagenome (GOLD analysis project Ga0172377, IMG submission 119749) | Leachate microbial communities from a municipal landfill in Southern Ontario, Canada - Pumphouse #3 metaG | ecosystem: Engineered > Solid waste > Landfill > Unclassified | place: Canada... | reverse complement strand
CTTCCACCAGTAAATATGGCATTCAATGTCTGATAGTTGGATTTGTTGCCTTGATTTGCAGTTTCTTTACTTTCATTGGATTCATACCTAGCATTGCTGCTATCGCAGGAGGAATCAAGTATTGCAAACAAAAGACGGCTGTTGCCGGATTATGTTTAGGTGTTGTCGCCTTAGTGATTTCTTTTCTCTCTTTATTTTCTGTAATATAAGATAATATAATTGAATAAAGTGAGGTAAACAAATATGCCCAAATATTGTTCCCAGTGTGGTGCTGAAATTCCCGATGGTGCTGATTTCTGTCCTAAATGTGGCGCTTCTATTACGGGTAAAGCTCCACTATATACTCCTGAAAATACTAAGAAAAAAGTAGGTGGTTCCACTAAATCACGTGGTATTGCTACTATTCTCTGTGCTTTAGGATTCTTCTGTGTGGCTGGCATTCATCGCTTATATGTTGGTAAGATTGGAACTGGTATCCTTTGGTTATTGACTGGAGGCCTCTTCTATATTGGCACCATCATTGATTTAGTTTCTCTTCTTACCGGTGATTTCACTGATATTGACGGTGAGAAGCTGACTGAATGGAATATGGATTAGTTTCCGTAGTTAAATTTATAAAACAACTTATTTATTCTAATTTAAAAAAGGCACTTTCGTTTTAATTGTTTTTATTTTGAAAAGGAAAAGGAGTTTTTAGTGTGAAGTCATCTAAAGCCATGCTGCTTTCCTTGCTTGTTTTGAATCTTTTATCAGTTGCTGGCTGCCATCAAGGAATAACTGATAGCAGCATTCTTAGTGAATCATCTGAATTCAAAGAACAGCTATTGACTGACTTTAAAAAAGGGGACTCCGATACCTGGAGTATTTCCGATGGTTGGACTAACGGCGGCACTTTTGATGTTGAGTGGCGAAAAGACAATGTCAGTTTTGATTCTTCCGGTATGATCATAACTCTTAATAAAGAAGATGATACTTATTATGGCTCCGAGCAAAGAACTAATAATTTTTATCAATATGGCTATTTTGGTATTACGATGCAAGCTATTAAGGCTGTCGGTACTGTTTCCACTTTCTTTACTTATACCGGGCCAACTGATAACGGAAATCCTCATGATGAGATTGATATTGAGATTCTTGGCAAGGATCCTAGCAAAGTTCAGTTTAATTATTTCAAAGATGATAAAGGCAGTTATGAATATATGTATGATTTAGGATTTGATGCTTCAGAGAGTATGCATCAATATGGATTCTATTGGGATAGTGAGCAGATCATCTGGTATATCGATAAGAAACCGGTCTATAAAGTTACTGACAGCATTCCAGTTACCTCACAGAAGATTTTTCAGAATGTTTGGAAAGGAACATGGGGTTTGAATCATTGGTTAGGCAGTGTAACTGATTCTGATTTACCTGTTATGGCTAGATACGATAATTGCACCTATGCCGACTTAGAAGGCAAAACTTCCGAATAGAGGATTCTCAAAAGAAGCAAACAAATCTTCCTCTTTCTATCCTTAGTTTCTTTAATTCCCTATAATATAGCTATTAGGAGCGAATGTATGACTAGTATTCAAGAAGATGCCGCTGTATTGCAGAAGCTGATTGATAACGCTCATGATATTGTCTTTTTTGGAGGAGCCGGAGTAAGCACGGAATCCGGTATCCCGGATTTCCGTTCTAAAGACGGCTTATATAATCAAAAATACAAGTATGATCCTGAAGATATTATCTCTTCTTATTTCTTTGTGACCAATACAGCTGAATTCTATCGTTTCTATAAAGATAGAATGCTGTTGCTTGATAAGAAGCCTAATGCTGCACATTACTATTTAGCTAAGTTAGAGCAAGCCGGAAAACTTAAGGCGATAGTTACTCAGAATATTGATGGCCTTCATCAAGCGGCAGGTAGCAAGAATGTGATCGAGCTTCATGGTTCTGTTCATCGCAACTATTGTCAGCAATGCGGTGCTTTCTATGACGGAGAATTTGTGAAGAATACTAAGGAATTGATTCCTCATTGCCCCAAATGCGGTGGCTTAATTAAACCAGATGTGGTCTTATATGGTGAATCCCTAGATGAACAGGTCATTACTAAAGCAATGGTTAGCATAACAAACGCTGATCTATTGATTGTCGCCGGAACTTCCTTAGTTGTTTATCCAGCGGCCTCCTTCATTGACTATTTCTCAGGAAAGCATCTAGTATTGATCAACAAAGACCCTACTGCGGTTGATTCAAGAGCTGAAGTCGTTATTCATCAAAAGGTTGGAGAGCTTTTCTCCTTATTGAAAGCATGAAAAACAAAGAACAAGAATTCGAGTCTTTAGCTGATACGGAATCCGACTTATATTGTGGATCGGCTTGCATTTATACTTTGTTTCCGATTATTAGATCTCTCATTAAATGCAATAAGGATTTCCTATTAGCTTTCCCGGATTTTGAAGAACTGTTAGAGAAGATGGTGACTGAAGATGGCAAGCTTTTTGCCTTCACCAAGAAGACGACTCCTTATTCGGATATGGAATGGAATGAGCTGATTATGTCTTTAGCTGACAACGGAAAATTAATTACTTATATCGACAATCTTATTCTATGGTGTGAAGATGGCTTTATTGCTCAGTATCAAGGCATACTTCAAAGTGATTTGGTATTTATGAAGAATCTGCTATTGAATTCTCTCAAAGTATTTTATGAGATTCCTAATCCTCCGACTCTTTTCTCAACAACAGCCGCTAACTGTATGCAGGCTATCAGAGGTAACAGCTATGAAGACTAACTATGATGAATATTTAAAGCGTTGTGGCACAATCACTGATGAAAGAAAAAGAATTTCCTATTCAATCTTAGTCAGTGTGTTGTCAGCTCTTTTAATGCTTACTAAACTTTTAAATAGAAAAGAAAAGGGAAAGAAGCCTTTCAGTTCGGGATTTGATTTTGAATCCAGTATGTCCTCTTTGAAAAAGACCATCTCTGTGATTGAAGATAGTCTTACTAAGAGAGAGTTTCTTAATCCAGAAATTATCTTAGGCTTAAAAGAAGCCAGTCGTATTAATTTAGCTGCTTCTAAGGAAATTAAGATGGCTTCTTTAAAGGAAGACTTTGATTGGATAGGCTCAATAATTCAAGCTACAACCGCTGCTCTTGATACTAAGTAATTTCTTCTTTCCCGAATTTGTCTTCGGTTATTAACGAAAAACAAACAAACCCCCTGAATATGTTGATATCCAGCCTTTCTTTTTTCTTTAAGTATTGAAAATTACCCCTCCCTTTATTACCCTTAAACATAGAAACAAATGGTATAATCAAAGAATAGGAAACAACAATGAATAAATACCCTGAATGGTCTGACCGTAAGGTCCTTGTCGATTTACAGAATCGTTTTGCAATCTGCTATGAAAATGATGATGGCTCCGTCTTTTATATTGAGCCACAGTTCTACACTTATCTTCAGGGATACAAGATGCTCCGACCTGAGCGTTATGATGATATTCTGAAGACAATGGATAAGATTGTCAGAAAGAATAAGAAGGTTGTTTTTGTTGGCCAGGAAGATAATCCTTTAGTTGTGGCTGAAGGCTTTATTTTCTTAACGGCTATGGATGTTGCTGATCAGGCAAAGGTGTTAATTGAACCAGAGAGCCACGGCTCTGATTACGGAGATTAATTAATGAAGAAAAAGAACCTGCTTTTTATTATCAGTTCCCTTGTTGCGGTAACTTCTTTAAGTTCCTGCTATTTTTTAAGGATTACAATCAATGATTCTACCTCAAACTCATATTCAAATCCGACTGGTAATGCCATCTATAAAACCCCAAATTACACCTCGAGTTTTTCAAAGGATAATTTAACTATTGAAAAAGTAGGCACGTCTTTTGATTATCATTATTTGCCCTCGACTGGCAATTCCAAATTATTGGTCATTCCGATCCAGTTCACGGATGATTCTTTCTCGACTACGGAATTAAGCCGCATCCAGAATTCTTTCTTTGGTGATTCCACTAACACCGGTTGGCAGTCCGTGGCGTCTTATTACAATACTTCCAGTTACGGCAAACTGAATATCACGGGAGAAGTAGCTCCGACTATTACTTTGTCTTCCACCGTTGCTGATGCCCAATCTGCCGCTACTGCTTATGAAAAGAAAAACAGTGGCAATTATACTGACTCGATTTTAGAAGCGGCAGTCAAGAAATTAGATAGCAATGGTTTTGATTTTACCGGTTATGATTCCAACTCCGATGGTTATGTAGATGCCGTCTGGATGGTTTATTCAGCCTCTTATGATACCAACTCTGATTTCTATTGGGCTTATACCACCTGGACTAGCAGTTCCTCTAAATGTGATAGTCTTTCTTTCTCCACCTATTCCTGGGCCAGTGTTGACTTCCTGACTGAATATAACTATTACCGAACTGATAAGACTAAGAACGGTGACGCTCATACCTTCATTCATGAAACTGGACATATGATGGGATTGGATGATTATTATTCTTATGATTATGATGGCAAGACCAATTATGACACTCCTACCGGTGGCATTGATATGATGGACTTCAACATCGGTGATCATGATTCGTATTCAAAGTACATCCTAGGCTGGAAAACTCCTACTGTTGTCACCCCTAGCTATTTAGCTGCTAATAACAATCAACTATCCCTTTCTTCCTTTACGGAAAACGGAGACTCCCTTTTAATTCCTATCTATGATTCCGATGGCAACGACGATTATAACGAAACGGCTTTTGATGAATATCTCTTATTGGAGCTTTATACACCAACCGGACTTAATGAAATGGATAGCAACAATCTTTATACCAACAATCTCCGTGAATATACGAAGCCGGGAATTCTTGTTTATCATGTCAACTCTCGAATTGGCAAAGTTTCTGTCAGTGGTTCTAGCTTAGTCTGGGACGGATACAGTTATGATAAGCTCCCCTCTTCCTGGAGCAGCTATGTCGGCTACACCTACATTTGTTCCAATACTAGATCATATTGCTATGATAGCAGTCTCAGTGATACCGGACTTAAGTTTTATAGAGGCCGATTGATTTCTCTTCTTCCATCTACTGGAACTAAGATTGAAGGCAAGAAGACTGGTTATTCCAGCAATGAATGTCTATTTACTAAAGGTGATTCCTTTAAAGACAGCTATTCTTCTTTCGTCTTTGATGAAGGAACCAGTCCTCGCTATGATTTCTCAGTCGATAGTGTTACTACTTCGAAAGCCACTTTGACGTTCTCCGATTTTAATTAAAACACATGGGATATTTTCTGCTGGGGAATAAGAATCTTGATATTAGCTTTCACTCGAATTATCGGGAAGCCTTATTTGGTTTACTCCATCTAGGCTTAGTCGATAACAGTGGGTGGCTGGTTTTGCCTGTGGAAGATAAACCGTCGATTGAAGCAACGATTGATTTTTATAAGCAACGGATTTCAAAAAGAAAAGAATATCCTGTATTTGATGGCAAAGGCTTTTCTTTACGTCCTGTTGATTCAATCGAAGTCAAGAAACAGGTATTAGGATTACCAGATCAGTTCTATTCTCGAATTGATTTTGCTAAAGACATCATCCCACAGCTTACTTTTGCAGCCGGTGCCAGTGACTTAAGAAAAGAATGTTATCAAAGCTTCTATCAACCTTTGAACCACAAATGGTACTGCGATGACTTTAAATTATATTGCCTTACTCAGGGATTCTTCTTTCCCTTTGATGAGACCAAACCTTTCATTGAGGGTAAGACTGACGGTCTACCGGTCTATATTAATGAAAAGACCTTAACATCCAAAAATAAACAACTGTATTTAGAAGCCACTTCTGCAAGATTTGCTATTGACTTTCTTTATAATAAATATAATAAGCAATTTATTGATTGGATGAAGAGGTTTGATGTGTTTTCATTTGATAGACGCTTAGATTATTTTGTTAATCTTTCTTTCGATCAGGAACTGGCTGATTTAGTGGATAATGAAGAATATCGGATAGAATATGCAGCTTTATTACGCTCTTATTTGGCTTCCTTAATTAATGTTCTTTATGATGATTATTCTTTCTCAGTTTTGAATAAAGTAACGACTAAACTGTCGTATATGTCGGTCTCTATGATTCATGGCAAAAAAGATACTTATGTTTTATCTTCGTTTAATGGTGATATGTTTTCATATGACCAGAAAAACTGGTTCTTCTTAAGTCAGGATACTACCAGAATCAAATATTTAGTCAGCAACTGCCTGAAGAGCAATTCTGATTTGGATGCCCTGGATTTATATTGTCAGTTAGGTTTACCATATCCTGGATATAAATTCATTTCTAACATCATTAATCCTTCAGTTTCAAAAGTTATGAAAGCTTTTCCTTTTGAAGAAGGAGTTTCTGACTCCCTTTCCTTTTTATCAGCTAAAAGAGTCGATTCTTTTTATTCTTATCTAAGCAAAGAAAGCGAACATGATTTCGTTTTCCAAAATCGTCGTTTGAATGATGAAGGGGTCAACATTGATCTTAACCCCTCTTTGCCTAATGGCATTGGTGATTCCGAGATTCAGATTACCGTTAGAAAAGCTTCTCGCCGACCGGCATTACGAAAACTGTTTGATGAAGGAAACGGTTCTTTTGTTAATGAAGTTTTCTACTCTCAAAGTAACGTCTATGATGAAAGCCCTAAAATCAAAGATTTATTTACGAAGCTTGACCAAGTATCCGGTAATACCGCTTTGCCTTTCTACTTGCGTTCTTTCAGTAAGAAGCAGACTGTCAACCAAGCAATTGCGGGTATGCTGAAGTTTTACAATCTTCAGGAAGAAATCACTCCGGAACTAACATCGTTTGGATTATTTGCGGCCACTTATCCGATTCTGATTGAAGAAATGGAATATCGTTTTGAAAGAATCCAGCAGGAAGATACAATGTCGTTGATGGCACTGGATGGGTTACCCAAGACTAATGAAACCTATGAACCTAACCTTCCTTATCCGTATGTCAATTATGGTGCCTTGTGTTATTCATTCCGGGAAAACTATTTCTCCACTCCGTATATCTGTGCCTCTGAAAAAGAAGCTATTTTCAGTCGTATTGAATATTATGGTGCCTTGTTTGATTATAATCAGCGTGGCAAAAAGGCTTCTAAAACGGGGCTGTCACAACGAAATTACTATATTCTGTCTAATTTAGGCTTACCGGACAACATCAATTCTTTAATTGATATCACTAAGCCTCTAGTTCCTCAAATTCCTTTTAAAGACCATCTCTGCCATCTTTGCAATCATACTACACCTAGTTACCATGAAAACATTGATGATCAGTCTTTTAAACCTTACAACGTTTATTTCTCTTATATCCGTTCTCTAGCTTCTATAAAAGGTGTCTTCTTTGTGAAGACTTTTGGAGACGACTTCTCAATCGATTCTTTTATTGATGCAATCGAAAACAAAACTTATCATTCGCTTCTTTCTTTTGAGAGAAGCCGAATAGATCCTATTCTTTTGCCTTACATTGATATCACTAAAAATACAGTTGTGGCTTTATTGACCTCCTGCTTCCAGGATGAAATGGGATATAAGGACTTCACGGAACAGGTAAGCTCTTTTGCTTCTCTTGGAATTGATACTATTCGGAAAATGATGTTTGACTGCACTCCTGATTTATATGAACTGATTCAAAAATACCAGCAGATCTTCTATCGTCTTTTCTTTGTCTATAAAATGATTGAGCTTTCCTATGCTTTCTATATCTCGAGGAAGGTCATACCAGGCTTGGATTCTGTGATTTCTTTGAATATCGATTACAATCCCCGATTACCTTATCCCTATGTTTTCTTAGGACGGGTTTTTAATGCTTATGCTATTGATCCTTCATCTGATCATTTCTATTTCTGCCAATGTGATAAGACAGCTATTCATGATTTCTTACTGAAAGTATATCAGGAGAAAGAAGAACAACAGATTGATAAGCAAATTGAAGTGGCCACTATTTTAGCAGTTACGGGTCTGCCCTTAAGAGCGGTCATTAAATATGCAGATTATGATCTGTCTTTAGGATCAATTGAAGATTTATTTGCTAAATTCGAATTCCGAGATGCCATTTGCCGACGTTGCACCAATATCAATCATTGTGCTTACGTGGTTCCTTTCAACAAGGCTTATCCTTTCAAAGAGAATCTTGAGGCTGAATATAGTTTTGCTAATAATCAATTAGCTAAGGAAGGAATTCTGGTCTTGACTGACAATCCTCTTTCCACTATCAAATATGATTCCAGTTTTGTATATGATGTAACATCTAATTCCAGTGAAAAACTTCCGATTCTTTTGTTCTCACATGAGCCTCCTGCTAATCTATTCTCTTTCATGTGTATGGATAAAGATGTTCTAAAGAACTATCTTTTCGATTTCAATAAGCTCTCCCCGGACAAGCAGGAAATTATGGCTTATGCAAATGGCGTGATACTAGACACCTATTCTCTGCAAAAAGATGTTTTCTTTAATATGATTGTAGAAATAGGAACTCTATTATCACTTGATAAAATGGTTAGAGAAAAATATTTTCCGCAAGTCAATCGCGTCAGACCTGAACTTATTTTTTCAACTGAGCAAGTGATTTTAGGATTCTTGACTTACTTACTGCAGAAATTCATTGAAAGTTTTGCACTACTGGAAACAAGGGTGGGTAGAAAATAATGGAATATACACCGGAATTGTTCAAAGAAGACAAAGAACCTTCCTTCAATACTAAATACCGTTACGAATTAAGCGGAGCTTTTTATGATGTTTATTCGGATTCAGACAATGACTACCATATGGCCATTGAGGATATGGATTCACTTTTAGAAAGAATCCATTTCTATACTCATTATATTTCCATACTTAGATATCCCGTGTATACCACAATGTATGGTCAAAGATATGAAACAGCCTCTAATCCGGAAGTCTTATATCAGGTCTTAGGCTTGCCTTTAAGCGTGATGAGCCGAATTGATAAAGACAAAAACCGTGTTCCTTTAACCTGTGATGAGATTTTGAATCGGATTCATTTTGAAAATGGCTTATATCAGAAAGAAGAAACTCAGAACACTTTCACTGAAGCGGTTCTTGAATCGACTAGTATGCCTGTCATTGAAGCTATCAATTATTTGATTGCTAACGGTGTATTCTGTCTTAATCCGGAAAGAGCGTTACATGATCCGGCTTTAGAAAGTGAAATGTTCTATCCGATTTTTATTGATGAGACTAAACTTCCGGAAAGCTTTAAAGCTGTTAATGAAGACAGTGATAAGATGCTAATGGATTTTGCTGATAAGATCTATCTGCTCAATAAAGACGATTACCTTCGTACCTTCAAACGGCTTGACAATATGACGATTTCCCAAAAGGCAGCAATTGCTTTTGGCCCTTTCAAGCCTTTAAACCAAGCTGACTTTGTCTTTCAAATGACTTTAAGGAATTATTTCTTTGCTTTAATCCGCGGCCTTTTGAATGATTTCTTTTTTAAACGCTACAATGTCAAACATCTTTTTAAAGGGTCGGTTTTGGATCATGATTTAGAAACCACCAATATCAGAACTCGTTTTGCTTATTTCGGAACTCCGTTCTTTATGACTACCAGCGATTATCGAGTGTTTAAAAAGAAAGATGATCAAGTCACTGAGGAATTCATCCCGACAAACTATCAGTTCTCCTTAGATGAAAAGAATCGAATAGAAACCGCCTTTATTGGTACAAAAGCTTATTTTTTAAAGCATCCACAATTAGGATTTGTGCCATCTATTTTTTTGAAGATGATGGGGCTTCCCTATCCAGCTTTTGAAACTGCCAGGTTCTTTGATTTTGAGCATGGTGATTCTAAGCATTTCCTGGATTTATTTACTTTCTATGAAGGACGATCATTTAAGCAGTCTGGTATTGTAACTTTCTTTGCCGAAACAAATGGTACTTTGTTTTTGCCAGAAACTGGATACAATCCTCTCTTTTATACGAAAATCAAATTAGCGGATGAAGGCTTCTTTGTCTATAACCGAACTACGGTGTATGAAGCTAGACAGCATTTCTATTCCGCTCATTATGAAGGAAAAGATCCTAAGATTTTGGCTTTATTTACAGGTGATACCGATACTTATAAGAAAGGACTAGATGAATCAGAGAAGATCAGCTATGAGACTTCGCCTTTAGGTGCTGATTTTGCTAATCTGAGAACCTTCATCAGCCAGGATGACAGTGATGGTCATCTAGCTACTGTTCGAAAATACTTTGATTTGCTTAATCAGGGTTACAGTTCCAAAGAAGCAGAGAGTTTGGTTTCTATTGAACCTAAAATAAATGTCAATTCTTTCCATGAGTTGATTGATTTCGCAATTCATTATCTTTTCTCCAAGGATATTGAGCATTTCTTTTCTTCGATTACGAACCTTCATGACCGGAAAATATTCCAATTGGTTTCGGAAGGCGAGGAATTCAATGATCCTTATCTTCCAATTCCTCAAGTCTATAAAGGACGTTTATTCTTAACTTATAAAGATAAAGACGGCTCTTTCTATTTTGATTCCAAGGATCAGGAGGCTTTAACTAACCTTCATAAGATTTTCCGACGTTTCTTCCTAGCTAGTGGTTCTTTCTTATATTCAATTTCGTTGTATGACAGCGAATACCTTTACCGCTTTGCCTTCCAACCTTGCACCGATTATTCTGTGGAAGCTTTATTCTTAGGAATCCATTTAGAGGTTCTCTCTACTCTTGATCTTTCCAAAGACTTGATTTCACAGTTGAAGTTCAAAGACAACATTTCTTTATTTGATCAGCCTAAGCAGGAAGAAGTCCTTCATTTTGATCAGTCATTGGCCCTGATGCTTGTTTTCAGGGAATCACTGAATCGAGGAGTTTACATTTTAGGACGGGAAAACACCAATCGTCCTTTCTATTCTTTAAGAGAAAAAGCCGATGACAATCTCCGTCTTTATTTCTCACCTGATTTCATCAAGCTATGTTTGAAGGAAGAGGAAATCAAGACATCGTTGAATCCTGCTAATATCGAGGCCATTATTCAGATGTCGGATTCCGATTTCAGATCCAGCTTTTCTGATTATGCCTATGGTATGCGTAATTTTTATGAGCCTAAGAAAGGTTTAGATAAAGGTATAGCCGATATTGCCAGTGATTATGCCGGCCATCTTAACCGTTCTTTCTACCAAATGGTTTATCATTCCTTCTTCCATGATGAAGAAAAGTCTCGGCATTACCTTGTCAGTTATCCTCATGTCATCAACGGAACATTGTATTATGTCTCTCCTGGCCCGCTTTTCTTTGCTTTTTCAAAGTCCAAGGATATCAATACTTTCTATCTTCTAAAAGATGATGAGGAAGGTCTATTGTTTGCTTTGAATGCCACTATTAAGAAATACAGTTATCTAAAGACGAAGAAAGAAAGAGCACGAATGGAAACCAATGAATTAGGTTTACCTGTCTGCTTCATGGAACCTTTCTATCGTTTATTATGCAATAGCAGCCATCCTAGCAAAAAAGAAATTGAGAAACTGTTCCAATTCAAGGATGAGCATCTTCCTTTAAATGACCTGCCCTCTTTTAAAGACCCATTAAGGACAGTTAATCCTACTTTCGATAATCTGCTTTCATCTACTCAACTTAAAAACAAAGCTCTCCACCAAGGCTTCTTTATGGCTTCCGCCACTGATATGTTCGATTCGGAGCTGGATGACGATCAGAAACTGGCCAATAATTTAACTTCTAATCTTATCTATCTTGAAAATTTTTTAGTTAAAGTCAGCGACAATCCAACCGGTGATGTGAAACAAATCCTTTTATCATCGGGATTAGTCTACTCAAATTATCTGACTGAGTTCATCCAGGAATATTCTAAAACCAGTCTTAAACCGGACTTCTTATTCTATGCCAGCGAAGCTTTACAATATGCCAATCATGAAGATGATCATTTCATTGTCAAAGTCATTAACTTGCTGCAAGGTGAGAATCAAGAAAAATTCTTTACCTATGTTGAAAAGTTGTTCCGAAATTTCCGTTTAAAAGAATTTAGAAAAACGATACCCATGGATTTCATCTATGGAATAGTAGCTTTATTTGCTTTAAACTTAGAGCAGATTTTGGTTTATCGAATCAGTAAAGGCATGAGAAGCTGATTATTTTAAATCTCTTCTCTCAAACACTAATAGTCCAGAAGTCATGAAACCAGCAATAACAAACAGTTTTGAGAAGACTGTTTTTAAGACTAGAGGAACGGTACGCCCGCTGACTTTAGTACTGGACATGCTGCCACTGCTATCAATAACGTATTGATACGCATTATCTAACCCGATATTTATATTCAGGCCCAGGGCATCTTCCATGGTAGAAGAGGATTTTAGATTCTGATATCCGGTCCAGAATTCCCAGAATTCATAAGAACCACCGCCGATAACTCCACTTTCCATCATAGTAAACAAAAGCCCCGTAATTTGTAGCCATAAATAGATTCCTACTAATATTAGAATTGTACCTACTCGGCTTTGAGTCATCATCATTGAGGAAACGGCAATCATTGGGACAGCTAAGGTAATCATTAATGTCATCAAAAATTTGAGAAGGAAATCGCTGGTCTTCTCCATGATGGCAGCTGATCCGTGCCCCATAAAACAAGATCCCATTAACCATACTGCTAAAACATTGACTATTAAGAAGGCAAAGGTGATTATGTAGGAGAAAATGACGGAAGCAAAGAAGATATCTCTTCTATTGACACCGGCAAGTAACTGACCTCGCATGGTATTATGCTGAATATCTCGTAAGAAGAATATCAAGATGACTAACGTGGCACCTAGAACAGCAGTAGAGTCATAAGCAATGGTTGAATTTGTTAGGGAAGCCAAAGATAAGGAGTTAGGTATATTGTCACCGTATGTTTCTGTTAGCATATAAAGAACGGTTCCACAATAGATTCCTATATAAGCTAATGTTCCGACGAAACTTAGAATCAAAAGGACTTTAAAAAGGGTGAAGTATTTCAGACGGTAAAAGTAACTTTTTAATACTTTACTCATTGCTTGTTTCCTCCAGTCAGTCCCAAATAATATTCTTCAAGACTATTCTCCTCTTCCTTCATGAAATTCAAAGTAAGTTGGTTAGCATACAAAAGGTTCAGAACATCACTGGTTTGAGTAATATCCTCAACACGGATTTTATCATCGACCAAAACAGCTTTGAAACCTTTTTCCTTGAGTAAATTAAAAGCCGTTTGATTGTCATTTGTTTTGATGATTAAGGATTTTCCGCTGGTTGATTCAAGCTCACTAGCTGACTTTGAGGCTAACAGTTTTCCTTGATCAATGAAGACATAGGAAGTTGCAAATTTTTCTAATTCCGGAAGAATATGACTGGAAATGAGAATGGTAGCTCCATTCTTTTGATTAAGAGACACTAACAACTGTCTGATCTCCGCAATACCACTAGGATCAAGTCCATTAGTAGGTTCATCCAGCATCATGAGCTTAGGTTCACCAATGGTTGCCATTGCAATACCTAAACGCTGCTTCATACCTAAGGAATAGTTTTTGACTTTCTTTTTACTGTCTACTAAGTCACCTAATCCGACAAAGTCCATCTTCTTACGGACATAGCCGCTTTGAATTGGACTAGCAATGTCTTTTAGGATACAGGCAGTGACTAGATTTTCAGCTCCTGTTAGTTCTTCATATAAAGCCGGGTGTTCGATCATACAGGAGACGTTGCCTAATAAAGATGACAGATGGTTTCTGTCTCCATCATTGAATAACTTAAAGCTTCCGCTGGTCGGCTTAACAATTCCGGATAGGATCCTTATCAACGTCGTCTTGCCGGCGCCGTTCTTTCCGACCAAACCTAAAATATCACCTTGATGGACTGTTAAGTTAACACTATCAAGAGCTTTTTTCTGAGCATAGACTTTGGTCAGATCTAAAGTACTTATTATCTCATCAGACATGATGTTTCTCCTTTTAGCTGAAATGATTATACAACTAATCTTAAAAAGAAAAAACCGCTTGAGCAAGACTCAAGCGGTTAAATGTCGTTAGATGATCTGCGACTGGGTCTTACGGTAGTAAGGAGCTAAGCATTCGTGGACAACTAAGGGAACAACAGAGAATCCTAATAACTCGAACCACTCAAACCACTGAAGCTTGGTCGTTCTGAAGACTAAGGCCATCGGATCAACTTCAGTAACAAAGACCTGGAGAGCAAAGCCAGCAACAAAGGCAACCAAGAGCATCCAGTTCTTGCCGGTGAAGACATGAATGAAGGATCTCTTGATATCAGTCATACCGATCATATGGAAGATCTGAGACATAGCTAAGCAAGTGAAGGCAAAGGTCTGAGCCTGTTCATGGACGTTTAAGTAACCTTCTTTAAACTGAACGGCATCTAACTCAGCTTCGGTAGCAAAGGGAGTAGAAGCAATATAGGAGCCATTGACGTATTTGACTCCCACGTATTCGCCAGCCATATTCTGAGAATTCATGCATCTTACTAATCCATCCCAGCTCCAATCCCAATCAGCAATGGCACCCATATGTTCAAAGACGGGTAAGAGGAAAGCTAACATAGTGACAATGAAGATGAAGGCGCCATACATCAAAGTGAAACCTAAGGCACCATGTGAGAAGATACCGTCTTTTGGATTACGAGGCTTCTGATCCATAATGTCTTTTTCTTTGTCATCCATGCCTAGAGCAATAGCCGGTAAAGAATCAGTGATTAAGTTGATCCAAAGAATATGGAGAGTAGCTAAGGGTAAGGGCCATCCTAATAATAAGGTAACGAACATTACCATGACTTCACCGAAGTTTGAGGATAAGAGATAGAGAATTGATTTCTTGACGTTAGCGTAGATACCTCTTCCTTCTTCAACGGCTTTTTCAATGGAAGCAAAGTTATCATCAGTCAGAACCATATCAGCGGCTGACTTAGCAACATCCGTTCCGGTGATGCCCATGGCAATACCGATATCAGCGGCTCTAAGAGAGGGAGCATCATTAACACCATCACCGGTCATTGAGACAATGTTGCCGTTAGCTTTTAAGGCTTTGACAATCTGAACCTTGTTTTCCGGTGAGACACGAGCGAAGACTCTAGTGGTCTTGACTACTTCCTGAAGCTTTTCATCACTCATCGTATTCAGTTCATCACCACTGATGCACTGATTAGGATCATCAGCGATGCCTAAGTTTTTAGCAATGGCGAAGGCGGTATCCTTATGATCACCGGTGATCATGACAGTCTTGATACCAGCATGCTTCAGTTTTTCAACAGCCGGTTTAGCTTCTGTTCTTTCCGGATCAATCATGCCGACCATTCCGCAATAGATCAAATGATCTTCGACAGGTCTTTCATCTCTTTGATCCTGATACTTATAAGCAAAGGCTAAGACACGGTAGGCTTCTTTTGCCATATCGGAAGCAGCCTTATTGATGGCATCCATATCAGCCTGAGTAATCGGTCGAACCTGACCATTGATTTCAATGGAATCAACGTGCTTGAGAATGGAATCCAAAGCACCTTTAGTGTAGATGATCTTTCTTCCATCTTTGAGCTGATGCTCAGTCGACATCATCTTTCTTACTGAATCAAAAGGCAGTTCGTCAATACGAGGCTGACTTTCTTCTTCCGTCTTTTCCTTACTGATTCCTAAAGTCTTAGCATAATCCAAGAAAGCCAATTCAGTCGGGTCACCGTATCGATCACCATTAATGGAAGCATTGCAGCAAAGCATCATACCGGTAGCTAAGAATTCCTGATTGACGGCTTTATCGGCATCATAGGTCTGACCATTGATATAGACCTTCTTAACGGTCATTCGGTTCTGAGTCAAAGTTCCGGTCTTATCAGAACAGACCACAGTGACAGAGCCTAAAGTTTCAACGGAAGGAAGCTTTCTGACAATGGTGTTAACCTTAACCATCTTGCCAACACCTAAAGCTAAGGCGATTGTGACAATAGCCGGTAAACCTTCAGGAATAGCGGCTACAGCTAAAGCAATAGCGGATTCAAATAAATCCAAGGTATCCATACCTAACTTGGACCAATCAGGATTTGCTGATAGACCAATACGGATACAAGCCCAGATCATACCGATGACAAAGGTTGCAATAACAATGATTAAGCAAATCAAGCCTAACTGCTTAGATAAGATAGCCAGTTTCTTCTGAAGAGGAGTTTCATCATCTTCAGCCTTAGTTAACATAGTAGCAATCTTACCGACTTCGGTATTCATACCGGTAGCAATAACAATACCAGTGCCTCTTCCATAACTGATAGGGCAACTCATATGTCCGATATTATTTTTATCAGCAGGTACAGTATCTTCGGGTAATACGGCCTTAGCATCCTTTTCAGCCGGAACGGATTCACCAGTTAAAGAAGATTCATCTGATTTGATGTCGACTGAAGTAATCAGTCTCACATCAGCAGGAATGATATCGCCTTCTTCGAGAACTACTAAGTCACCAGGAACGACATCTTCAGCCTTAATGGAAGCAATCTTGCCACCACGTTTGACTGTGCAAGTAGGAGTGGATAACTTCTTTAAAGCATCCAATGACTGCTCAGCTTTCTGTTCCTGAATGGAACCGATCAAGGCATTTAAAACCACAATTGCCATGATGACAATGCAGTCAATCCATTCATCGGAGGTTACTCCACGGGCTTTGTTGAAAATAAAGATAGCTAAAGATATTAAGGCAGCCACTAACAGGACAATGACCATTGGGTCAGTGAATTGCTTCAGGAACTTAATGATGAAAGGGGAGTTTTTAGCTTCCTGTAACTTGTTAGGACCGTATTCTTCTAATCTTTTCTTAGCATCTTCAGGAGTCAATCCATTGTCAGGATCGGTCTGATAATGCTCCCACACTTCTTTCGGAGTCTTAGAATGGGCCGGATACACTTCTTGCGGCTTTTTCTCTGTTTCTTCTGTCTTCTTCATAGGTAATCCTTTCCTTTAACAAGGTCTCATTTCCATCAAGTAGGTGGTTTGCTCTCCGGTCAGATCAATGGTCTGACGTGTTGACGGATAAGCAAAGTGAATTACTCTCCTAAATTAAAGCATTCTTATTTTAGTAATATTAATAAGGATAGACAATAGAAAAAGAAAATAACTCTCTTAAAAAAGAGGTATTGGTTCAGTTATTACTAATGTTTCTATCTTTTGATGCAAATCTAAGTTATTTAATCAGTCCAGTATTTCTTTAAATGACTTCAGATAATAATCGGTGTTGGCTTTGATGGTCAGAGCATCTTTTTCACTTTTAGGATCATAAACCCCAATAGTTCTGAAACCGGCATTATGGGCGGTTTTACAGGCTGTGACAATATCCTCGAAGACAAAGGTTTCTTTTGGCTTTGAATTCATCAATAAAGCCAGATTAAGATAAATCTTAGGTTCACCTTTAGATGATTTAAGATCGTTGACATTGAGGAAGTAATCGAAATACTGATACATATTAAGATGTTTGAGACAAGGCTCATATAATTCTTTGCGGTTGGAAGTAGCGAGAGATATTTTGAATTCTTTTCTTTTTAGTTCTTCCAATAGTTCTTTAGCATATGGTTTAGCAGGTACTTTATTGGCATAACCATCCTCGGATTCTTTTACCCAATAAGCAGCAATCTCTTCGGGGGTTTCCTTAAAATGAAACTTCTCAGAGGTATATTTAGCCATCTCCATGAAACTCATATGACCGATATTGACGAAATAGTCTTTGGGGACTTCCATATTGTGTTTATGGAAAAAAGCAATATCAATGTCACCCCAGATACCCATGGAGTCTACTAAGGTTCCATCAAGGTCGAAGATGGCGGCTTTTATGCCTTTATATAAGTCTTGCTTGTTCATATGAAATCATTATAAGGTATGTCAAAATCAATGCAAGAAATAAATGTTTCTTGTAATGGAGGCCAAGCCTTTCTAAAATAAAGCGGATATGAATTATGTATTCTTTGATATTGAATGCGCCAATTGTCTTCATGGTGAAGGCAAAATCTGTTCCTTCGGGTATGTCAAAACCGATGAAGCCTTTAATGTAATTAAGAAAAAGGATATTCTGATTAATCCGGATGCTCCTTTTTTATTAGGTAATGCTAAAACCGGAAACGGAATTAAATTAGCTTATCCTTTGTTTAGATTCAGATGGTCACATCTATTTCCGTCTTACTATGATGAAATCAAGAACCTATTGACCGATCCTAATACTTTATCCTTTGGCTTTGCGGTCAATCAGGATGTCTCTTATATTTCCTATTCCTGCCGCAGATACAATCTCCCTTATATTGAATTCTCGTTTTTTGATATTCAAAAGCTGGATAAGGAAATCTTCAAACGGGATAATCCCATGGGATTAGATAGCCTAGTGGAAAAATACCATGCTAAGACTTTTACTTATCATCGTTCTGATGATGATGCCTTAATGACCATGGAAGTCTTCCGAGGGCTTCTAAATGAGAATCATTTAAAAGTCCAGGAAGCTATCAACTATCATCCAAATGCTTTACGTAATACGGATTCTCTTTTAAGTCAGATTGAAGAAAAAAGAAAGAATACGGCTAAGAAGGAAGCTCTACGTAAGAAGCTGAATGAATTCTATGTTTCCTTAGAGGACTTACATGCTGATGTCAGCTATTTTGATTCTTTTTTTTGGAAGAAATCTTTTTATCTGGATATGAAAATTATGACTCTGAATCTCGATTATCTGAATAGCGAAAAAGACCTTCTTTATAAGAAGGGAGCTAAGTTGATCCGCAATCCTAATGCGGCAGACGTCATTGTGATATTTGATTCAAAGAGTCCCCGTCCTCATCTGATTGAAAACCACAAAGTGACTCCGATGATTGTCTTCTCTGACTTCAAATCCAAATTAGAAAGAAAAACCAAATAAAAAACGGACACCTTGCGATGTCCGTTTTCTTTTTACTTAACAAGTGTGACCTTAATCTGCGGAATCAAAGACTTCCATAAATCGTAATCGCCTAAGCCTTCTGAGAAGGCGGTAGCGCCACCGGCAGCCATCGAATACTGAAGAATCTCTTCCATGGATTTGCCTTCAGTGTAACCTTTAATGAAACCTGCGATTGAGGAATCACCGGCGCCGACAGGTGAAATCTGCTTTCCGGTAGCATTGGAGCAATGATAGATATGCCCGTTTTCGGCAAAATAATAAGCACCATGGCTTCCTAAGGTCACCATGACTGAATGAGGGCCTTTGGATTTCAACTCTTCTCCACCGGCTAAGATGTCTTCCGTGGTATTGATATCCTTCTTAAGGATATCAGCTAATTCTTCCTGATTAGGTTTAATCATGTAAGGATGGAAAGGAAGAGCATCTATTAAGGAGACGTTGACAGTATCAAGGAAGACGGTAGCTCCTACTGGTTCACAGTAGTCTCTCATTAAATCAGCATAGAGATCTTTATCATCCTGACCTAATGATCCGGAAAGAATCAAAACATCACCTTTCTTAAGATTCTTCTTAAGATAGGTCTTTAATTTTTCCAAGCCTTCTTCGGTGACTTTCGGTGCCGGAGGATCAAAACGGGTATCAATTCTTGTACCGGTAATCATGACATCCAAACGGGATTCGGTCTTGGTTGGAAGATAGATGACTTTCTTGAAATAGCCATCGGTCATCTTCTTGATGCCCTCACCGATATTTCCACCGATAGCGACTATCGGAATACTGTCTACTTTCAAGTTCGAAAGCATTCGGGAAACCGTGACGCCTTTTCCACCAAGGGTAAAACCTTTGGAAATTGGACGGTTGGTCCAGCCTAATCGGATTTCTCCCTCTCCCATATATAAGGTGTAGTCAATGCTGGGGGCTATTGTTAATGAATAAATCATTCTATTTCTCCTTTATATTATTTCGTCAGTGGCTGGGACGGCAACTTCAATCGTTTTGACTAATGATCGGTATTTATCGTTTACTTTATCAGTAATCAAGGTTGGACGACTGAAGTCTGAGAAGGTAGCGGTAGAGATGTTATCGAATTTTGTATGATCAGCGAGGATGTAGATTTCATAGCATTTGTTGATGGCAGCCGATTTAATGGCACATTCCTGAGGATCAGGAGTAGTGAATTTAGCCTGAGGATGAATACCGTTAGTGCCGAAGAAGCCAATATCGAAGTTGAACTTGTTGATGAAATCAAGAACATAAGGACCAATGAAGGCGTTGGTGGTAAGTTTCAATTCTCCGCCCGTAACATAACAAGCTAAGCTTCTTTCAGCCAGCTTTTGGGCAAGCAGAGGTGAATTTGTGATGTAATATGTGTTTTTGAAGGCGGGAAGATAAGGAATCATACTGGCAACGGTTGTAGAAGCATCAAGATAGATGCAGGATCCTTCTTTAATGAATTGACTTGCCTGTCTGGCAATATATTTCTTTATTTCGGGTTCGGTTCTTTCTCTTTCCAGGTACTCCTTATCAAGTCTTTGGAACTTGAAATTACCGGAGAAATGGAGAGAGGCAGCACCACCATGAACTCGAAGGAGTTTGTGTTGGTTACCCATTCTCTGCAGATCACGTCTGATTGTAGATTCTGAGGTTTTGAAGTAGTTAGCTAAGGACTCTACAGATACAAACTGTGAAGGGCTTTCTTCTAATAAGCGTAAGATTTCGCCGTCTCTTTTCTTTGAACTCATAATATATGTTTATGACTGATTTACAGCCATGTATATCATAAAAGAGAAAGAAAAGAATAGCAATGATAAACGTTCATTTTTACCTAAAATGTAGACAAAATGCGCACTTTATTGCTCACCATGCACGTTAGACAATACTTTCAGGTAGTCAGTGAGAGAATTAGAATGAACCAAATCCATGCGAAGAGCACGCATATTGTCAAAGCCTTTTAAATAACGAACAGATATTCCCTTCATTATATCGGCCGCCTGCTTTTCATCTTTCGAAGAGAAAATCAGATTAAGATGTTCTTTTAAGTCAGTTACTTGCTTTGAAAGAGTAGTATCTAAGGGTTTTAAGCCTTGCTCGATTCTTATCATGTCTTCAAAGACTTTCGGATATCCGATAGCTCTTTGACCAATCATCAAAGCATCGGCTCCAGTTAATTTCAGAATATCGGTAAAGTTCTTTTCGGTGATGTCACCGTTAGCAATGACCGGGATAGTAAGATGATCTTTGATATCTTTGATGACTTCATAATGGACCGGACCAGAAAAACCTTCTGCTTTAGTTCTTCCATGAATGGCAATGGCTTGAACTCCAGTCTCTTCAATTCTTTTAGCCAAAGGAACCATATCCATGATGGATGAGAAACCAATCCGGATTTTAAGAATAACTGGTTTAGAAGATATTTTGACCATTTCTTTTAATAAATGAATCAATTCATCCGGCCTATTAAGCCAGTAACTGCCAGCATGCTGACGCAGTACTTTAGGGACTGGACAGCCACAGTTGAAATCCAAAAAATCGTATTGACCGTATTTTTCAAAAAGAGGAATGGATTTAAGAACGACTTCTTCTTTGCCACCGAAAATCTGCAGAGCCAGTTTAGTATTAGGTTCAGTCTTCTTATCTAAGATAGTATCTTGAACGTCTTTGATTGTGGCCTTGCTGTTATAGACTAAGGCTTCAGATGATTCCATTTCGGAATAAACCAAAGATGCTCCTTTGTCACTAGCCATTTTTCTCATGGAATAGTCAGTGAATCCAGCTAAGGGAGCTTGAATGTATCGGTTACCTAATGTAATACCGGCTATAGAAAATTCTTTCATTCCTATTTATCTGAATCAACTTCATTTTTGATGGCATCGACAATGCCAGTGTCATCATCCTTTAAACTTGCTTTTAAAGTTGTTTCATCGACATCACCACTTTCAATGGCGGCAGACTTCTTTTTGACAGCGGCAGTGACTTTGTTTTCAATATCAGCCTGAGTCTGTAAGCTCTTCTCAGTGTCGTTTTTGTTAGCCTGCTCTTCTTTAAGAACCTTGTCAGCATCGAGTGTGAACTCATGGGAAAGATGAAGCTCTTCAATTACGTAAGCTAAAGGAAGAATGGCATCAACAATGACATTGATATTGTGATTGACTGAATCCATGTAGTTGACATCGAAGTTGCAGGTATGTCCTGAAATAATGATTACTAATTCATCGCCTCGGAATAAGAAAGTAATGCCACCGGCAATGGAACGGTTGATATCAATCATGCCTTCCTCTAACTGAGGAGTAATGATGTAGAAGGCCGTATGCTCATCACTGCAGTAAGTCCGATACATCTTATTGAAAGCAATACTTTCAAACTGAATGCCTTTGCCTGAGAACCATTTATGTCCTTCAGTGACTGTGATGCTATGTGGTGTAGTCTTATTCATTTTCAGGGAATAGACACAGCCTTGGAAATCTATGACTGTTCTTGTGGTTGTGTTGCCTTTAGCATCAGTGGTGGTTTCTTCGTGGGTGGAAAGGACATCACAGCCCATGCAAGGTACCCCATCATATGATCCGGAAATGAAATCCTGCTGTAGCAGGTCATTTACTGGGAAGGCCTTTAAACCTTCTAAGTAGCTACGGGCAAAGCCGGTCTTACGTTGATATATGGCATCATCACCATAAATGGCTTTTACAACCTTAGGAACGAAATGCTGAGCATAGATATCCTGACCATATTTTTTAGACGACAGAGTAATAATTAAAGAAATGATAATAGTAACGACGAAAGGCAGCCAGCAAATAGAAGCTGAGCCCTGAACCGCTAAAATTATGCAGATGATTAAGCCAATGACATTAGGGGCAATCCAACCACCAATTAAAAGTGATTTTTTCTTTTTTCTGAGCTTGGCTACTAAAGAGTTGGCATCCGGATCGTTGACGATAGGAGTCAGACGTTGTTGGATTGAAGTTCTTTCCTTCAGTTCGTTAGAGAAATCTCCCTCAAGCATTGTTTTTTACCTCGCTCATTTTTTTCAGCAATTCTAAGGCTTCGTTTTCGTTGATGACTTTAATTCCCATCTTAATCAGTTTTTTAGTTGTGATTCCCTGACCTGGTATTTTCTTACCGTCGAAGAGACCGTCATGGATGAAGTGAGTTCCACAGCTTGGCGAATCTTCTTTGAGGATAGCAAATTTAATATGGTAGATCTGGCAGATGGAGTTAGCCCAGTAGGCGCCGCTGTTGTAGTTTTCAGTGACGTCACGCCCAGTTTTAGTTAAAACCTTGTCTTTGACAATTTCACTTGGATCACGAGGTACTTTAAGACCTCCTGACATCTCCGGGCAGACCGGGATTAAGTCGTAGTATTTAGTTAAATCGATAAGGCCGTTAACTTTTTTGGCTTTGCCATCATAACGGCAGTTTTCGCCTAAGAGACAGGCGGAAATCAGTACTTTTTCTTTTTCTTGTTTCATAAACTAGTATATATTAACTATTTTTGTTTATTAATGCTACAGGTTAGCTCTTAATTCGAAGAAACTTCTGAATCAAATTCTTTTAGAAATTCGATTAAGAAAGCATGTCTCTTTTTAGCTATTCTTTTTCCTTCCTTAGTATTCATTAAATCTTTTAAATGCAGAAGCTTCTCATAGAAGTGAGCAATAGTTGAGGAAGAATGCTTTCGATATTCTCCATAAGATTTATTGGGATCACAGTCTTGATCGTTTTTATCATAAAGCTTACGGTTATGAGCTCCGCCATAGGCAAAAGCCCGGGCTATTCCAATGGCGCCAATAGCATCAAGACGATCAGCGTCGGTGACTATTTTTCCCTCCAAGGTATCAGGAGTGACTGTGTCTTTGCATTTGTAGGAAACCTGAGAAATGATGTGGATTACTTTTTCCTGTATATCAGAAGGAATGTTTTCTTTGGTCATGAAGGAACGAGCATTTTGATAATTAATATTATTTGGGAAAAGCTTAAAATCATCAACATCATGAAGAAGACTGGCAAGACTTACTAAAAAAGTATCAGTTTTTGGTTCGGTAGCTGCTATTTCTAAGGCCGTTTTATAAACCCGCAAAGAATGGTCAGCGTCATGACCGGAACTATCAGTCGCAAAAATCTGATTGATAAAGTCTTTACCATCATTAATTATCTTTTCTTGATTCATATTTTTTACCAACCTTATTATAAAGTAGACTACTTATTATACTAAATGTAGAGCTCTTACCATGATAGAATAAGAGCACTTGAACGAGGATTTGACCATGAAAGAAATCACTGAAGAAAAAAAGAATAAAAAACATTTTACCATTGTTGTCAGTATTCTTACTGGTTTATTGGCTTTAGCAGTAGGCATAATCTCAGGCTATTTCATTTATGCAGGAACCAGAGGCTTATCAGATGATGAACAGAAAATTATCAATACTTATCGAATCTTAAAGAATGAATGGCTCTATGGAAACGAAGATGAGTATTTAGCTGACCAAGGAGTTGCTGGATTAGCAAGTGGCATTGCCAGTTCTGAAAAGGATAATTACACCTTCTATACTTCAACAACTGAGGCACAAGGCTTATCAACCGATGGCAAAGGATTAGGTTTCTCTTCTCATTATTATGATGGCGGATTATATGTGACCGATGTTCATAATGGACCTAATTCCGATAAACTTAAAATCGGAGATGTTCTTTATGGTGTTACCATCAATGATTCATACTATGATTTCCAAACTCATACTTACTCTGAAATCCATAATTATTTAAATAGTATCACAGATACAACTACAATCTTTAATTTTAAAGTTGTTAGAAGTGAAACTACAATAAATTTAGCATTAACTCGCTCATCATATAATGTTATCTTAGCTGAATCAATTGCAATTCCGAGTTCTACGAACAATTATACTTTAGGAATCAAAGTAAATAGTTATCTAGATGGTGCTGCCGCTGCTGTAAAAGGTATCATCAACAATTATGTTTCTAAAGGAACAGTTAATAAACTGATTATTGATCTACGCGGCAATGGCGGAGGATTAGTCTCTCAGGCTAGTGAGATGGCTAAATTATTTGTGAAGAAAGGAACGTTTATTTATTCTCTTATTAATAAGGATGGCAAAACCTTAGATAAGGATTCTCAGACTAAAGATCCTACTTTCAGCATTCCTTCTTATTCAGTCATCATAGATGGATCTAGTGCCAGTGCCAGTGAGATCTTCACTCTGGCAATGCGGGCTGGGACTGATTGTGTAGTTTATGGTCAGACATCTTATGGAAAAGGAATCGCTCAAAATTTAATTACCTTTTCTGACGGTTCTGTTCTTCGATATACTTATGCTTATGTTTATGGGCCGGAAAGAGATACTGAGACGATGTATGATGAAGGAAACGACGATGATAAGATTATGTCCATTCATGGCAAAGGCATAATTCCCGATATTAGTTTTGATACTCCTTATGTTTATCTCAACACGGCTTATGATTACACTCAATATTTAGGGGTATCTGATACGGCTATGAATTATCTCCTTACTTTAATGAATCAACTGTATCCTGATAAGGGTTATCCCGATTCATATTCTTCTTCTTATCGTTTTACGGATGCTGTTTCTAATATGGCTTCCCTTGTAAATGAAAAGTATGCCTTAAGCATTGCTCCTTTTGATGATACTGGAAAAGTCAGTAAGTCTTGCAATGATAAGATAGTAAAGGAAGCTTATGATGGTTATCTTAAGATCTTTGCTGAATTGACTAATGAAGTGGTTGGAAACAATTAATGACAGATAAAGATCATCCTTTTGAATTAACTTCTCCCTATAAGCCAACTGGAGATCAACCTCAGGCTATTGAGGCTTTGATTAAAGGTCTTTCGGAGAATAAAAGATGGCAGGTTCTTAAAGGTGCTACTGGCACCGGTAAGACTTTTACCATGGCCAATATCATCCAGGCCGCTCAAAGGACAACTCTTGTTTTAGTTCATAACAAGACCTTAGCCGCTCAACTATATGGTGAATTCAAAGAACTGTTTCCTAAAAACCGAGTCGAATATTTCATCTCCAATTTTGATTTCTATCAACCGGAAGCCTATATACCTAAGACCGATACCTATATTGATAAACAGGTGGTGATGAACAATGAGATTGAAATGATGCGTGCTAGCTCGGTTAACTCACTTTTAGAAAGAAAAGATACAATTGTAGTAGCATCAGTTGCTTCAATTTATGGTTTGTCTGATCCTAATGAATATCGTGATTTAGCCTTTACCCTCCATGTGAATGAACCTTATGACCCACATGAGATTGCGCATAAGTTGGTTATTGCGCAATACAAAAGGAATGACATTGATCTATCTCCTGGTACTTTTAGAATTCGTGGTGAAGTCATGGATATCTATCCTCCTTCAGGAGATGGCTATATTATTCGTGTATATTCCGATTTTGATGAAATCAGTGAGATTCAGCAAATTAAGCCTACTACCGGTGAATTGATTCATACCGTTGATTATTTTCCAATCTTCCCGGCTCATGAACACGCTTCAGGATTAGCCCGTATTCAAAGTGCCTGCAAAACTATCAGGGAAGAACTTAAAGAACGTTTGGATTATTTTGATTCTCAGGGTAAGCTTCTTGAAGCTGAGAGACTGAAGATGAGAACGGAACATGATTTAGATGCTTTAGAGGAATTCGGAATGTGTGCTGGCATTGAGAACTATGCCCGTCATTTTGATGGTAGAAAAGAAGGAGAGACCCCTTATTGTCTTTTTGATTATTTCCCATCGGATTTTTTGATGTTTATCGATGAATCGCATGTCACTATTCCTCAAATTGGTGGTATGTTCAATGGCGATAGAGCCCGAAAGCAGACCTTGGTTGATTATGGTTTTAGATTACCCTCGGCTTTAGATAACCGACCTTTGAAGTTTGCGGAGTTTGAAAAGAAAATCAACAATGTCATCTGCACTTCGGCTACTCCTGGTGACTATGAGCTTGATCAATGCCATCATCAGCCGATAGAACAAATCATTCGTCCCACTGGTCTTTTGGATCCTCTTATTGAGGTTAGATATAACACTAATAACCCCATTTATGATCTGATGAAAGAAATCAAAGACCGGGTGGATAAACATCAAAGGGTTTTAGTTATTACTTTGACGGTCAAGGACGCTGAGAACTTAACAGACTTTTTAAAGACTCATGATTTTAAAGTCGCTTATCTGCAGCATGAGATTCTCACTCTTCAAAGGACGGAGATCATTTATAAGTTAAGAAAAGGTATCTATGATGTTTTGGTTGGTATTAACCTTCTTCGAGAAGGTCTTGATATTCCCGAAGTTTCTTTGATTGCCATCTTAGATGCTGATCGAGAAGGATTTTTAAGAAGTGCTCGCTCTTTGACTCAAATCGCCGGACGTGCGGCTAGAAACTCTGAAGGTAAAGTCATCATGTACTGTGATTCTATTTCAGATGCGATGGCTACTACTATCAAGGAGACTAAGAGAAGAAGAGAGATTCAGGAACAATACAATCTGGAGCACCATATTACTCCGACTACGATTGTTAAGCCGATACAGGAACCGATTCATATGGTTGATGACACGAAGAGCAAGCATACTAAGGATGACGGCAAGATGACTCGGAAAGAAACGGAATTCCAGATTAATCAATTGACTAAGGCAATGAACCGGGCCTCCAAGGAGCTTGATTTTGAGAAAGCAGCTGAATTAAGAGACGAAATCTTGGAATTAAAAGCAACACTTTAACTTTGGTATTATTTAAGTGGATATTTAAGCATATTGCTGAAAGGAAAACTATAATAGAGATATGGATTTTTCAGGTTGGGAAAAGCTGTCATTATTAGACTATGACGATCATCTTTCCACGACTCTTTTCATGGCAGGATGTGATTTTAGATGCCCGTTTTGTCATAATTCTTCTTTAGTCTTGGATCCTAAGTCTGCCCCAACTATTAAATGGGATTCCATTATGGACTATCTTAAGAAGAGAACCGGTGTCATTGAAGCGGTCGTAGTGACTGGCGGTGAACCGACGATGATGCCTGATTTAGTAGATAAATTAAAAGATATAAAAAGTTTAGGATATGAAATCAAATTAGATACAAATGGCTCTCATCCTGAGGTTGTAAAAAATGTTGTCAACCAGAAACTGGTTGACTATATTGCTATGGATATAAAGAATTCTCCCAAGAAATACCCGATGACAGTTGGCACAACGGCTGTCAATATGGACAAGATCAATGAAACTATGGATTTCTTGATTCATGGTTCTCTTAAATTCGAATTCCGCACCACCACCATTCTTGAATATCATGATGCCGATGATTTTGAAGCTATCGGTCAATGGATAAAGGGAGCTAAGAACTACTTTATTCAAAGATACATCGACAACGAAAACTGTATTGCTCATGGTCTTCATATGGTTGATAAGGCGACAGCTGAAAGCTTTAAGAAGATTGTTGAGAAGTATGTTTCTCATGTAGCTTTAAGAGGCTATGATTAAAGAATATTAGGTTACTTCTAGTAGCTAGAAGTAAACTCATAAAACAAAATCCGATGCGTTAAAAAAGGAATCCTTTTTTGTTACCTAAAAAATGAAGATGCAGCAAATAAAAGAGCTGTTGCTTAAGTAAGCAACAGCTCTTTAACATTTAACGTAGCTTCCTATTTTAGGGTGAGAAGATAGTTAGAGGCATTGAGGCTAGCAATAGCGCCATCATTGCAGGCAGTTGCCAACTGACGCCATTTCTTCTTCCTGCAATCTCCGGCTGCAAAGACACCAGGAGTCTTAGTCTTCATGTCTTCATCAGTTAAGATGAAACCTTTTTCGAGATCGACTAAGTTCTTGAATCTTTCGTTATCCGGAATCTGACCGATAGCGATGAAGCAAGCCTCATCCTTCATCTCAATGATTTCTTTGGTTGCAGTGTCTTGGAAAGTGACTGATTCCAGTTGTTCATTACCGTTGAACTTCATAGCAGAACGATTATGGTAAATCGAAACATTCTTTAAGGACATCAAACCATCGACTAACATTTTATCAGCGAAGAATTTATCAAACAGTGTTACTACATCGACATGTTTGCATTCACTGGCTAGAAGGATGGCATACTGTAAAGCGGAGTTAGCATCACCAATCACCATGACATTCTTGCCACTATAGAAGGCGCCATCACAGACGGCACAGTATGAGATACCATGAGAGAAGAACTTGTCTTCGTTTTCAACTCCTAAGTGACGGTGTTTGACACCGGTTGCTAAGATGACACTTTTTCCTTCATAGGTTCCGTATTCGCCCTTGATTAGAAAGAGATTGTCTTTCTTTTCAATGGTCTGAACATCATCCATTTCAGTATCAGCGCCTAAAGAAGTCACCTGATCGAAGAGATTGTTTGAAAAATCCAGACCGGAAATAGTCTTGATGGATGGAAAATTCTCGACTCGTGGGGAGTCGGCAATCTGACCACCGAAGGCTTCTTTTTCGATGACGGTAACGGTTTTACCGGCTCGTAACGAATAAAGGGCGGCAGTTAAAGCTGCCGGCCCTCCACCGATGATGACTACATCACTACTCATTGTGGGACTTAACTTTATTTAAGTAGCCTTTGATCAGAGAAGCATTGTCGTAGATATCATAGGACTGACCATTAGGTACTAAGAGAGTCGGAGCCTTTGTGATGCCATAAGCAATAGCAGTCTGCTTGTTGGCATCGGCACTGATCTCGATATTGTGATAGGAAACGCCTTCCTTATCCAACATCATCTTAGCCATCTTGCAGTTAGGGCAGGTCGGAGAAGTGAAGAGCATCAATTCCTTAACAGTCGGTGCTTCCTTCTTTTCATTGCCGCAGGAGCAAGTCTTGTGATCACAGTTAGGATCTTCGTGATCATTGATATCATAAGTCTTACGATCCTTGAATTCCTGAGCCTTACCATCATTCCAGTTCTTGACTGGACGATAGTAACCGGTGATTCTGGAATAGACTTCAGTCGGACGCCCGCACTTCGGGCATTTCCAGACTTCACCAGCTAAATAGCCGTGTTCCTCGCAGACAGAATAAGTAGGAGAAATGGTGTAGTAAGGAAGCTTATAGTTGGTAGCAATCTTTTTAACTAATTTCATGCAGCTCTGCCAGTTAGGAAGTTTCTGTCCTAAGAAGGTATGGAAAACAGTTCCAGAGGTATAGAGAGTCTGGAAACGATCTTCGATATCCAAAGCAGAGAAGACATCATTGGTATAGCCAACCGGTAAATGAGAAGAGTTGGTGTAGTAAGGAGTCTCACCAGGTTTGCCAGCCGTGATGATATCAGGATATCTTTCACGATCATGCTTAGCTAAACGATAGGCAGTTGATTCAGCTGGAGTGGCTTCCAAATTGAATAAGTTGCCATACTTTTCCTGATAATCAGAGAGACGGGTTCTCATATGGTTAAGGACTTCAACAGTGAAGTCATCAGCTTCTTTATGAGTAAGATCCTGTCTGATCCAACGGGCATTGAGGCAGCATTCATTCATACCGACTAAGCCAATGGTGGAGAAGTGATTATCGAAGTTCTTGAGATAATGCTTAGTATAAGGATACAATCCAGCTTCCATTAACTTGGAGATAGTCTGTCTCTTGATGTTGAGGGAACGGGCAGAGATATCCATTATCTTATCAAGACGGGCAAAGAAATCAGCTTTATCAGTGGCTAAATAAGCAATACGAGGCATATTGATAGTGACAACACCGATAGAACCAGTTGATTCACCGCTTCCGAAGAAACCACCGGACTTCTTACGAAGTTCACGTAAGTCGAGTCTTAAACGGCAGCACATACTTCTAACATCACTAGGCTTCATATCGGAATTGATGTAGTTAGAGAAGTAAGGAGTTCCGTATTTAGCTGTCATTGTGAAGAGAAGCTCATTGTTTTCAGTATCAGACCAATCGAAGTCTTTAGTGATGGAATAGGTCGGAATCGGATACTGGAATCCTCTTCCGTTAGCATCACCTTCAATCATGACTTCAATGAAGGCCTTGTTGACCATATCCATTTCCTTCTTGCAATCCTTATAGGTGAAAGGCATTTCCTTTCCACCGACAAGGCAAGGAAGGTTAGCCATATCTTCAGGAACGGTCCAATCAAGAGTGATATTCGTAAACGGAGCCTGAGTTCCCCATCTAGAAGGAGTATTGACTCCGTAAATGAAGGACTGAATGCACTGCTTGACCTGCTTATAGGTTAAATTATCAACCTTGATGAACGGAGCTAAATAAGTATCAAAACTAGAGAATGCCTGAGCACCGGCCCATTCATTCTGCATGATACCTAAGAAATTGACCATCTGGTTGCAGAGAGTCATTAAGTGTCTGGCAGGAGTAGAAGTAATCTTTCCAGGGACACCGCCTAAACCTTCCTTGATCAGCTGCTTTAAAGACCAACCGGCACAATAACCGGTCAGCATACTCAAATCATGAATATGAATATCTGCATTGCGGTGGGCATCAGCAATTTCCTTATCATAAACCTGGCTTAACCAGTAATTAGCGGTGACAGCACCGGAATTGGAGAGGATCAGACCACCAACGGAATAGGTGACCGTGGAATTCTCTTTGACTCGCCAGTCGCTGATCTTGAGATAATTATCAACGACTGAAGCATAATTAAGTTCAGTGGAAGCAATGGTTCTTAATTCCTGATGCTTCTTTCGATAGTCCATGTAGCTTCTGGCTACTTCGACATATCCAGCCTGAATCAGGACGATTTCAACTGAATCCTGGATATCTTCAACTGAGACGATATCGTTTTTGATCTTCTTATTGAAATCAGCCGTAACACGAAGAGCAAGAATCTCTTCTATATCAGGAGTAACGACGATGTGTTCAGCCACAAAGGCTCGATCCATCGCGTTTTCAATTTTCTTAAGTTCAAAATCAACAATAGTTCCGTCTCTTTTCTGTACCCTTAACATATTTGTACCTCTTTCTCTACAGCGTTGGCAATTCTATCAGGGCATTCCACCGGGTCTAAAAACCGGTGTTCCATTTGAATGCTATGACAGTTAAGGAAGATAGCTGTAACTGTGAATGATTCCGTTATGCCTAATATTCTAGGCACATTCAGGAAAAAAAGAAATGGTTTTGCATTGATTTGTTTTGAGGCTAAAAATCCGGATATGAAATACTAAATTACTACTTTGCCTGTTTACGCGTAAGAACCAAAGAAGCAATTTTTATAAAAAGTTATATTGGCAGGATGAAAATATTTTCATTATATCCAAATAATTCGATAACTATCGAAATAAATAGGAGTATTATTAAACAATAAAATTGTTGATTTTTGACAAAAAAAGGAAATGACTAACAATATTAAAAAAATAAAATTTATTGTTAGGTAAGTGAATTACAAAACCTAATTGTTTGTTTAAAAAACCACTTAAAAAAGCCAAGAATACACAATTCCGGAAATTGTGTAAACCTTTGCCTTAAAAGTGAACCGTTTCCGACTGTTTTCAACTACTTGATACTGCTCTCCATTTCAAGTTTCCGTTTAAGGACAGTGGCATCTATTTCATGGACGACTTTTCCGATGTCATCATTGATCTCATGTTCCCAAAAATGCAATACCAGGTATCCCATCTCAGCTAACTTGAGATCATTTTCCCGGTCACGTTGCCGGTTTCTTTCTATCTTATCTGACCAGTATTTAGAGTGAACCTTCAATTGTGACTCTGCTTTTGTCAAATCATAACCATGGAAGAAATCACCATCGCAGAAGATAGCAATCTTTAAGTGTGATAAGACAATGTCAGGTTTACCAGGTAGTTTCTTATCATTTGTCAGATAGTGGTAACCACCTTCATGCATTTCTTTCCGCAGTTTCTTTTCAATGGAGGTATTCTTGCCTTTGATTCTTGACATGTTGTAAGAAATCTGGGCTTTGGTTCGTTTATGGGAATGTCTTCTTTTGATTTCTTTGATTGCTAATTCCAAGGTTTCTTTATCACTTGGAAAGGTTACGGAGTTAATAGCCGTCTTAGGTGATACCCATTCAATGGATTTGACTTCTATCTCCTGAGGAATGATTTTTCTAGATAAGGGAGTAGCTAAATAGAAAACGACATCTTTAGTGACATCCGGTTTTGGGGAATAGGTGATCTTATGGGAGAAAGTCTGATCGACTTTTACTTTGAGGTTAGTTTCTTCTTTTATTTCTCTTTTGGTGCATTCTAAAGGTGTTTCACCTTCTTCAATATGCCCTTTCGGAATGGAAGTGTGACCTAACTTCATATGCTCGATCAGGATTTCCAGCCGTCCACTGCGATAGCGGTAAACGACGGCTCCGTAACTGTATTCTTTTGTCATTTCGGTGTCATTATACCATTTTTGTCGAAAAGATTTTCAAACTACTAAGAAAGGGCTTTCTTTTGCCTATATATTAATTGTATTAATTGTAGTTGTTTATAGATACTAGTTATTTAAAGTATCTCTTAATTCTTTTTGAAAAGATCGTTTTTTCTTTATTTTCCTCAAATTATTCTTTACTTTTTACTCGAACTCTCGTATATTTATCCTCAGGTCAAGAGACATGAGCAACATCAAGAGCAAAGCCTGTTCATCTTCGGAGACGTTCTTAAAAGGTTTAACTTTCTTCTCTAAATTAACTGCTGCTTGGGGCGATTGTCTCCAACTATCGTATTAGCATTTTTTGGGGCTTAGGCAACTAAGCCTCTTTTTTTGGAAAAAATAGAAAATGGGAGGGCTAGGGATATGGAAGCTCAAGCGAGCACTACGAAACGAAATCCGAATCTGATTCTGGACGTCAATGAGAGTCCGAAGAAGATAAGTCAGTGGCTGATCTTAGCTATTCAGCACGTCTTGGCTATGTTTGTCGCCTGTATTACAGTTCCTCTGATTGTCTTCAATGGCTATGTTGATGCTAACGGTGTATCTCTTACTCAGACGATGATTGCCCCGACTCTTGTTGCAGCGGGCCTTGGCACTATCATCTACTTGCTCCTCACCAAGATGAAGAGTCCAGTCTTCTTAGCTTCCTCGTTCGCTTATATGGGGCCGATGGCTGCTGCCTTAAGCTTAGGTTCAACTTCTGCTTCTACTCCAAACCTTTGGGCATTACCGATTGGGATGGCCTTTGTCGGTGCTGTCTATGTGATTGTGGCCTTAGTCATCAAGTTCTGTGGAGTCGGCTGGCTTAATAAACTTCTTCCCACTATTGTTATCGGGCCTGTCATTATGGTTATTGGTCTTTCATTATCCACTTCCGCTATCAGCAATTTAACGGCTTCAACTAATGAAAGCTACAACTTAGTTTCGATAGCCTGTGGCTTAATTGGTATGGTTGTTACTGCTCTTTGTTCTCATTATGGTAAGAAGACCGTTGCTTTGATTCCGTTTGTCTTAGGTATGGTTGCCGGTTATGCAGCTGCTGCCTTATTTACGGCTATTGGCTACTATGGCTGTGGTAACGAATACTTCCAGATTATTGACTGGTCTCCGCTCATCAACAACTTCTCTCCTGTCACATGGAAATCATTTATCTCTATTCCTGATTTCCTTTTCTTAACTAAGAGCACGGCTCCGATTACTGGTAGTCAGATTGGTACTATTGCTTTGTTATTCATTCCTGTTTCTTTTGTCACTATCTGCGAACATATCGGTGATCATAAGAATCTTTCCGAAATCTTAAACCGTGACTTATTAGTTGATCCTGGTCTAACCAATACCTTGATGGGTGATGGTATCGCGACTGCTGTCTCTGGTATCATCTGCGGTGCTGCTAACACCACTTATGGTGAAAACGTCGCTGTAGTCGGTGTCACTAAGATTGCTTCAACCAAGGTTGTCTTCTTGGCTGCCTTGATGGCTGTAGCTCTTGGCTTCCTAAGTCCAGTCATGGCTCTGACTATGACTATTCCTAAGTGTGTCACTGGCGGTGTCTCTTTAATTCTCTACGGTTTCATTGCAGCTTCTGGTGTTAAGATGCTGATCAACGAACATATCGATATGGGCAAGACTAAGAACATCTTTGTCGCTTCCGTCATCTTAGTATCCGGTATCGGTGGATTAGCTTTCAACTTCGGAGATATTAAGAATCCGGTCATCTCTATCACTTCCATTGCAGTCTCTATGATCTTAGGCATTATCATGAATCTCATTCTTTCCGATAAGAAGCCTAAGGACAAAGACAAGAAGACTGAGCAGATTGAAAACACTGATCCGACTCCTGCTAATGAAGTAAAGCCTGTTGAACAGACGACTGTCAGCAAGTAGTTAAGACTGAATATAAAAAAGCCGCTTAACCATTGAATTGGCTGAGCGGTTTTTGATTTCAAAAAAATAAACATAAAAAAACTCCGCTATACCCGAAGGTATAACGGAGAGAGCAAAAGGAATTTTTATGTTGGAATTTAATTATCAATTTCAATCGACACTAAAGTTGTTATTTCTTATCTGCGTACACCATAATACCCAATCATTATTCAATTGTCAACCACTTAAAGCAAATGATATCAAAAACGCGATAAATAGGGCATTTTTTATATTGGCATTACTTCAAAACTGTCTTTAAAAATTATTTTTTACACTTGCAAATCTATGTAATTAAAATCAATTATAACAATAAACATTTGCTTCAACATATCATTCAATTTACCTGAAAGTGTCTAATAAAATCCCTGAAATAAGGCTTTTTGGACACTTGAATAGTTTTCCAAAATTATGATTTTTATTACGACCTTTTAAAAATAGCAATAATTCATCAGGCTAAAGCAAGAAATAAAAATAAACTTGAAACTAATCCAGCTTTTTATAATTCTCATAGAAGGAATCATAGATAATGACATCAGCTGGACGGTTAGACATCTGATAGGAAGAATTAGCTATTAAGAAGAATAAGAGAATCATCAGGTTATAGATGGTGTTATCTATCAGACCGATTAACTCAATGAAGATTAAGAAAAGGAAAAACAGCCATTTCTCATGGGACTTCTTTTTAAGGCAGGTATAGTAATTCTTAATTTCAAATAAGAGGAAAGCCACTAATCCGATTGATCCTCCGCCTACTAAGGTTGTCAATACTGTATTGGACATTAAGATTAAGGTTCCATTTTCACTGGTCATTGATAAGAAACTGGATCCAATTACGGGATTAGCGGTAAAGAGAGAGATAGCTTTACTAAAAAGGTCTTTTCTCCAGATAGCCTGTTCATTACCAAGATTGAGACTTTGAATGGCTACTAGGACACGGCTGCTGAAGCGTTCATTGAATCCTAACAGCAAGCCAAAGGTCACACCAATGAAGATAATCAGACCTAGACATATATAAGGATAGTATTTCTTATAGCTGTTAAAGGTTAAGAGAATCAAAGGAATAATACCTAGGATCAGACATAAGAGACCGGAATCGGCTGATAAGAAAATGATTCCGGCAATAGTGAAGACTTGACCAATGAACCAATAAGGTTTGTGGGAGGAAATCAAGATGGCATAGAAAGGAAGAGAGAGACATAAGATGGTGCTAGCGGTCTGACTGGTGTAGGACCAGCCTAGGGTAAAATCAATTCCGACGATGCTGAAGCCGTTTTTAAAAAGGTAGACCAGTATTTCTAAACAGATAGCCATAGAAAGGAAGGCCACAGTCTTACTGAAATAGGACAAGGTTTCACCCTGTCCTAAGACAGTGGAGAAAATAATATAAATGGCAGCGCAGCCAAACAAGGAAATCAGATAGAGGAGACCGTTACTATCAACTTTGCCTTGCTGAACAGAGGCAACCATGAAGGATATAAAGAAGACGGTGAACAGCAGCAGCATTTCAATGGAGAGATCACCTCTTTGGAAACGAGGTTTCCTGATAATGATGAAGATAATCATGGATAGCAGGATTCCGGCTCCTATTAAATAGAAGAAAGGAGGCATAGTTTCGAAACTGATTTTACTGTTTACTATAATAGGTAAGCAGATAAGAAGCGGCATATAAGGCTTTCCTTGCTTATCCAGTAAAGGCAAGAAAGTGAGAAGAAAATATAGAAGAGCGAATATCCAGCCGAATCCGCCTGGCATAATCCAAGTTAAAAAAGCTAAAAGAGCAATGGAAAGAGGGAAGTAAAGTGAGTCAAGATAGTAGCGGACTTTTATCAGCAAAGTGTTTATCAGCATATAATAAGTATATCAAAAGGCGGTTCATTAGTTATTAAATGGTTGAAAATCATTGCTTATATGAAACAAGGTTTGTTTTAGGGCTTCAGGCGTGCTTTAATATTGCTAGTTAAAAAATGGAAAATATCGGTTTAAACCCGCAGTTAATCAGTGTTAAGTTGAGCCAGGCTTTTAACCAATTCGGAAAGTGGTTTAAAAAGACTTTTTTCCATCCCTCTGAATTGATGAAGACCTTCTACGCTTTATTCGTTATTTCGATTCTCTGCTTTGGATATACTTGGATTACTCATTACTTCACGGTCCCATTAGGCGGTGATTACACACTTCAGGAGATGACCTTCCTCTATAACGGATACGATGATTGGCATGAATTCTTTAAAACCGGAGTCTTTCCGACCTGGGATTATTCCGATTTCTTAGGGGCCGATAACATCGGCGCCAATTCCTTCTACTACCTCTTTGATCCATTCTTTCTGATATTGCTTCCTTTCCCACGTGACTGGCTACTAGTCTTGGAGGGATTGGAGTTTGTTCTGAAGATGACTTTAGCCGGTATGTTCTTCTACTGGTATCTAGGATCATTCAAATTCTCGACTAAGACTAGAAGAATCGGAGCTATCTGCTTTGCCTTCTCCGGCTATTCCTTCTCTTATCTCTGGTTCCATTTCATTGATTCAGTTGCTTTCTTACCGTTGATATTGCTTGGCATTGAAAATGTCATTCAAAAGCGAGACCCACGAGTCTTATTAGTAGGTTTCTTCTTAAACGGCTTAACTAGTTACTTCTTCTTTGTCGTCTTCATGATCGGGGGCTTCTTCTACGCTATTTTCCGTTTCCTCCAGACAATGAAACAAAGATCGTTCAATGAAAACTGGGCGGTTTTGGGATTAGGTATCTTTAGCTTTCTCTTAGGTATCTTTTTGAGTGCTTTTACTTTGATTCCAGGCATGGTAGTGGCTTTAAGTATGCCTCGAGTCTCTTCAACGGGTTCCTGGTTTGATACGGTGAAGTCATCCACTAGTCTTTCAGAACTGCTTAAAAATCTATTCACGTATCCTAGTGACCATCAGCATAATCAGGTAACGCCTTTGTTGAATTTCCTCTTTATGGCTGATGATTGCTACTCTAGCAACTTGCTTAATGTTTACTGGTATGATAACTTTGCGGCTTCTTTATATGCGACTACTCCGATGCTCTTATTGTTCTGTGTTTCTTTGATTCAGTCCTTCAGAGAAAAGAAGGTCGGTCATATCATCGGCTTCTGCTTAGTATTGTTCCTGATTTTCTCGCCGATTGGTTTCTATCTCTTCTCCGGATTCACAGTCGGTTATGCCCGTTACTTTATTTTACCGATTGCGTGGATGATTGTCTTTGACTGTGAAGCCTTAGAGAAAAGAAGAGATATACCTAGAACTTATCTTGATCTGGCTTTTGTGATTGTAATGATTCTGGATATTGTCTCCTGCTATTTGATGATCTATGAAGTCAAATTAGTTCCTTCTTATTTCTCGTCTTCGGGCTGGAGCACGAAGATGGCTTTGATCCCTGGATCTATGGTTTGGGTGGTGGTCTGCTTTGCTTTAATGAGACCTTTCTTCCATAAGAATGGCTTCTCAAAGGTGATTTTTTCCTTGTGCTCAATTGATATTATTGTGATGGCTAACTTAACGATTACTTTCCAAGGCACTACCAACATTGATTCAATGGCTGGCGGCCCTACTAATATTGCAACAGAGACGGAGATTGTCTCCTTATTGAAGGAATGTGAAACGGATAATAACTCTTATCGTATCTTTAACCCGACAGCTGACAGAGGAGATATCAATATTTCTATGCGTGAAGGCTATAACGGTTTAGGAGCTTTTCATTCCGTTTATGCTTATTCCTGTCAGGACTTCTTGGACAAGAGCCGTATTCCTTATAGTTATCATAACTGGAGTATGGGTATCCACAACAGAAGAGAGAACCTAGAGACTTTCTTAGGCACAAAGTATTATCTGGTCCCTAAGACCACGGATGATAAAGGACCATATGTTTATTATGGCGCTGACTATGATATTCCGTACGGTTACGTGAATGTGCTTAAACTTACTGACGAGCAAAAAGAAAAATTAGGTGTTACTTATTCCGATGATTTGCTTTCTTACTTAGAGCAGTCTAATAAAGACTTATATGTCAACACTAATTATATTGATACCTTCTTTGCTTATGACACGGTCATTAATGCTGACTGGGTTGACTCCAGTTACGAAGACTTCAATGAATATTCTTTATTAAGAGCAGCTATGTTAGATACGGATGATTACAACACTGTGGCTAGCGAAAAGAAATACACCACCGGTTCTTTTACGGCTAACGGTGTTACTCATACTTATAGCAGTGATAGCAATGTATATACCAACGCTTCCTTATATGAAAGCAATCTGCAGACCACTAATTATGTGAAAGGCTCCTCTAATCCGATTGAGGTCTATTCCGGATCGAAGAGACTGAAAGCGACAGTCTATGCTTCCCAGTGGCCATCTACTGCTAATAATGCCAGCGGTGAATATCTCTCCTGGACTGGTGACTATGCCTATCCGGATAATGCTACTGAGGCACAACAAACTGCTATTAATGCCCTAAGAGCTACTTGGAGAAGTGAACATCCTTTTGAAGTCTTGAACGGTATTACCCAAGCTGACTTAGCGTATAACTATGATACTCATAAGGGTTTGGATGGTAATTATTCCAGTGATTACACTGGTGATGTCTTATGGAACAGCAAGATCGTTCTGACTCCTCTTGATAGTTCTGGCAACGAGACTACTTTATGTTCGGATGCTGACCCAAGTGATCCTACTACTGGTTCTTATATCTCAGTAAAGAGCACCCTTAACATTCAATGGCGGTTTATTGCCAGTGATGGAAGCATCACCTCAATTGATCAGCCTTCCTACAGCGACTATAAGACTGCTCATGGCTACTATGTTGATCGACCAGTCAGCAAGATAGTCGGCATCATCAAAGCCGGCAGCAAGGAATCACCGGTTTCTTTAACTAGCAATACTCGTCCCTCTCTCTACATTCAACGTAACTCAGATTATCAGGAAGCTATTGATAGTCTTAAAGAAAGTGCTCCGACTATTACCAAGAGAACTAATTCCGAGATTGATTTCTCCACTGACTACACTGCTAATAAGTTCATGGTAGTTAACTTACCTAAGCAGAATGGCTGGAAGCTTTATGAGAAGACGCTTAGCTCTGTTTCTTCTACTGGCTATGATTTAACGGAAGTCACTCAATACAAGGCTCAAGGCGGATTCATCGGATTCGAAGCCGATAAAGGTCAACACACCTATGTTTTAGAGTATGAATCCCCGTATCTGAAGATTAGTGGTTATGCTAGCTTGTTTGGATTCTTCATTATGCTGCTCTGCTTAGCTTTCTTCTCATCTAAGCATCAGAAGGATGAAGGCTATCAATATACCCAGAATCTTTCTTATACTTTAGTTAAGACGAAACAGGAATTGGAGTATGCTTATGACAATTACGAAGACAAGCAGTAAAGGCAATATCTGTTATTTGCAGTCGGGTGGTCCGACTTCCGTTATCAATGCATCCTTTTTGGGATTGCTGCAAGCGAAGAAAGAACTCTTAAATGACAGTAAATTATATGTTTCTCATTTTGGTGTGACCGGCTTACTTAACGGACACCTAGAAGAAGTCATTGAAGCAAAGCTTCCTAACCTGAATGTCAGGCCTGGAGCTTATTTTGGTTCCCTGAGAAAAAAGCTTCCTGAAGCAAATGATTCCTCAGAAGCTAAGAAAATTGTTTCTACTTTAAAGAAATACAATATCCGTTATCTTTTACTTAACGGTGGAAATGATTCCATGGATAGTGTTAAGAAGATCAGCGACTATCTTAAGCATTCCGATTATGCCTGTCAGGTAGCCGGAATTCCTAAGACTATTGATAATGATCTAGCAGTTTCGGATCATACTCCAGGTTATGGATCTTCTGCTAAGTTCATTGCTAATGCCACGCTTGCTATTGCTATTGATGATCAAAGCTATGAAAAAGGCCGCATCAATGTCATTGAGACGATGGGAAGAGACTGTGGTTATTTAGCTGCCAGCAGTTATCTTTCTTCTTTAAAGGGTTATGCTCCGGATTTCATTTACGTTCCGGAAGTTCCATTCGATGTCATCTTAACTAAGAAGAAAGCCGAAGAAAAATATATGAAGACCGGTCATTGTCTTGTCGTGGTTTCGGAAGGCATCCGCGACAAGGACAATAATTTTGTGGCTGCCAATAAACAATCAGATGCTTTTGGTCAT
>Ga0172377_10000381_pt1 | contig 41446 bp, 44 predicted proteins | sample Pumphouse3metaG_FD_119749 | JGI IMG/M metagenome (GOLD analysis project Ga0172377, IMG submission 119749) | Leachate microbial communities from a municipal landfill in Southern Ontario, Canada - Pumphouse #3 metaG | ecosystem: Engineered > Solid waste > Landfill > Unclassified | place: Canada... | reverse complement strand
TGGAATACCGGGATAAAACCGTTGTGGTGGATTCCTCCAGTATTACTTCAAATGAAATACCCACGGTACTGGTTAAAAGGATGAGGTCTTCAATAGTTCTGCTGGGGTCTTTGCTGGGAAGAACTGGAAAGGTTATAACCAGTTATCCCGGAGGCTGTGCCATAGGTGTCCGGCCCATTGACCTACATCTTAAGGGTCTACGACAACTGGGTGCCAATGTGGAAATGCACGGCCAGATAATATGCGAAGGCAAAGACTTAAAAGGGACCGAAATACAGCTTGATTACCCCAGCGTCGGGGCCACCGAAAATATCATGCTGGCCGCCGTCCATGCAAAGGGCGAAACGGTGATAAGAAACGCAGCCAAGGAACCGGAGATAGTGGATTTGCAGGGGTTCCTTAACGCAATGGGAGCTAGAGTTTTCGGTGCGGGTAACCATATGATAAGGATAGAGGGCGTTAAAGAGCTTCACGATTGCAGGCATACTGTTATGACAGACCGGATAGCGGCTGGGACCTATATGGCTGCCGCCGCCGTAACGGGGGGAGAAATTTCCCTGGAGAACATCCTAGTGGACCACCTGCACCCGATAACAGACAAACTGAGGGAAAGCGGCTGCATAATTAAGACGAACTGCAGCAATATGAGGATAACAGCTCCTAAGAGGCTTAAAGCCATCGACCTAATAAGGACGCTGCCTTACCCCGGTTTCCCCACCGATGCACAGCCTCAGATGATGGCGGCAATGTGTACCGCCGCAGGTACCAGCATATTCGTTGAGACCATATTTGAGAACAGGTACAGGCATATAGACGAGCTAATAAAGCTTGGGGCGGATATTAAGGTGGACGGGAGGATAGCCGTAGTAAGAGGTGTTCCAAGGCTAAGCGGAGCATTGGTTACTGCAAAGGATTTAAGGGGGGGAGCGGCACTGGTGCTTGCGGGACTGGTAGCGGAAGGGGTTACCGAAGTGGAAGGCGTAGAACACATTGACAGGGGATATGAGGACCTTGGAGAGAAACTAAAAAGCCTGGGTGCCGATATTATAATGGTATAGGAGGACGGGAAAATGGGAAGAAGTAAAGAGAAAAGATACAGGATAGGTCCAGTTTTGCTACTTCTCATTTTGGCTGTCGTAGTCGGACTTCTGGCCTTTTTTCGGACAAGCTTTTTTTGTATATCCGATATTACAGTACAGGGAAACAGTTTTGTGGATGAACAGGAAATAGTTGAGTACTCCGGTATAGACCCGGGAGTGAATATACTGAGGGCAGACATAAAGGATGCGATTAATAATCTTCTGGCCCATCCCTATATACTCAGGGCCGATGTAGAAAGAAAAATGCCAAAGAGCATAGAAATTACCGTGGAGGAAAGGGACCTTATAGGATACTTACCCTATATGGGGAGTTACCTCCTTGTGGACAACGAGAGAAGGGTAATAAGTGCGACCGCCCAGGTACCCGTTGAGGGACTTCCGGTATTTAAAGGGATTAAGGTTGAGGATTTTCAAGCTATGGAGATTTTGGACATTGATAATATCCAAAAATTTGATAAAATTATATATATTTCGAGATGTATTGGCAAAAATATTCTTCAATATGCTCCCATCGAGGTTAATGTAGAGGACCTGGAAGACATTGTTATAGGTTTGGACGACCGGTTTATACTAAGGGTAGGGGATATTGAGGAATTGGACTATAAGCTCGGTTACAGCAATACCATACTGGAGAAGCTTTACCCCCGGGAGGTAGGCGGCGAAATAGACGTTACCTGCGGGGAAAGGGCCTTTTTCAGGCCTTGGTAGGATTAGGAGGAAGTAATGTGAAAACGATTAAGGCACAGCTTTCAGTAGGCCTTGTGTGTCTGGTGCTGGGTCTAATGCTGACCCTTCAGTTCCGAAACGTACAGAATTACGGAGGTATATTGTCGGTACAAAGGGCCCAGGAGCTTGCGAGTGAATTAAAGGATGCAAGGGTGCAGAGGGATTCACTGCAGCAGAGGGTTAAGGAATACGAAAGCAGGATACTGCAGTACGAGGAATCCGCCGCCGAGGTTAGCGTAATAGCCGAAGGCATGAGACAGGACCTGGAAAGGGCCCGTCTTCTGGCCGGCCTAACCGACACCGGGGGCCCGGGAGTGGTGGTTACCCTGGCCGAGGTCCAGCCGGATCAGGAGTTTAATGTGTTCTATATACATTATGACAAACTGCTGAAGGTGCTTAACGAACTGAACGCTGCCGGGGCGGAAGCAGTATCCATTAACGAACAGAGGGTTATAGCTACAACCGAGATAAGGCTTGCGGGCTCCCATATAAACATAAACTATCAGAGGTTTGCACCTCCCTTTGTATTCAAGGCCATTGGAGACCCCCAGACTCTTGAGGCCGCATTAAAGCTAAAGGGTGGTATTGTCGAGGAACTCGAGTATTATGGTATATCGGTGAGCATAAAAAAGGAGCAGGATGTGTTTGTGCCAAGATACAGTAAAGTGCTCGAGTTTAAATACGCGGAACCTGTTAACAAGTAGGGGGAAGGCCGATGGATAGGCTATACAAAAGTGGTGTAATGTTTTTGGGGGCACTGTTACTGGGGCTGACCTTTACTGTTCAATTCACGACATCCCAGGAGGGCGTAGGGATAGTTACTTCTGATACGGTACCGCAGCTTGAGAACGAACTGCACAATACAAGGGCTGAAATTGAGGGCCTGAGGCAGCAGTACATCGATCTAAGGAGCAGAGTGCGGGAATACGAAAAGGCAGTGGGCGAACGGGGGGACCTAAATGAGATACTGGAGCAGCAGCTTGAGCAGGTAAAGATGCTGGCGGGGCTGTCGGAGGTGACAGGGCCGGGTATAGAGATTGTGCTGGATGACAGTAGCTGGGAAATGACATCGGACAACGACCCCAACCTCTTATTGGTTCACGATGAGGACATACTGACGATTGTCTCGGAGCTTAAGGCTGCGGGTGCCGAGGCCATAGCAATAAACGGCCAGAGGATAATGTTCAATACTGAGATACGCTGCGGGGGACCGACAATAAACATCAATTCGGTGAGATACGCACCTCCGTACACAATAACGGCCATAGGCGAACCCTCCACCCTTTACGGGTACATGAGCGGCAGTGAGAGCGGATATCTTGACCTTCTGGAATACTACGGGCTCCAGATAAACGTTGAACAAAGGGAAGAACTGGTTGTCCCTGCATATACCGGCAGAACTAATTTTAAATACGTGAAAACACAAAAAGAGGGTGAATGAATTGATTCTACCACTTATAGGGCTTGCTTTAGGAATACTATTGGGCTTTTTCTTTCCATTCAACGTACCGGTGGTGTATTCAGCCTACCTGTCGGTTGCAATACTGGCGGCTCTGGACTCGGTGTTTGGTGGTATAAGGGCGTCCCTTGAAAACAGTTTCGACAGCGACATCTTTATAACGGGTTTTTTTGGCAATGCAATCCTTGCGGCTTCACTTGCCTACATAGGAGACAGGCTGGGTGTGCCCATATACCTCGCTGCCGTTGTTGCATTCGGGACAAGGCTGTTCCAGAACTTTGCAGGTATAAGGCGTCACCTGTTCAACATACGCAGGGAATCAACAAAATAATTTGATTAAAATAAAGGAAAAGGTACAGCCGCGTTGAAATTTATTATTGGATTGTACTGTTTGACAAGCGGATGGGCCTGAAGGGGGCAGTAGAAGTATGGATAACATTATCGCCGGCTTGGATATAGGAACGTCTAAGGTAAGTGCAGTTTTAGCAAAGTTAGACTCCAACGGCATTAGGATACTGGGTGTTGGAATTAGCCCCAACAACGGAGTCAAAAAGGGTGTTGTGGTTGATATAGAAAGCACTACCATGGCCGTCGAACAGGCAGTGGAACAGCTTAAGAATATGACCAATATGGAAGTGGATTCGGTATTTATAAATATATCCGGCGGTCACGTGACCCTGTACCAAAACAGGGGTGTAATAGCGGTCACCGGCGAAGATCGGGAAATAACCGGTGAGGACGTGAGGAGGGTTATGCAGGCGGCAAGGATATTTGCATTGCCCCCGGAGAAGGAGATAGTTGACGTTATACCATTGCAGTTTATTGTTGACGGGTATGATGAGATTCGGGACCCGGTAGGCATGTTCGGAACCAGGCTGGAAATGGATGCCGGTATAGTGGCCTGCAGCAGTACTACCCTACAGAACTTAATAAGGAGCGTTGAACGGGCTGACCTTAATATAGTAGGAGTGGTGGCAGAACCCCTGGCCCTAGGTGAGGTGCTACTTACAAAGGATGAAAAGGAACTTGGGGTGCTGGTAATTGATGTAGGGGCGGGAAAGACAGAATATTCGGTCTTTGAGAACGGTATGCTAAAGAATTCCGGCTTTATTCCCCTGGGAGGAGACAGCATTACAAACGACCTGGCGGTGGGCCTTAGGATAAGTTTTGGCGAGGCGGAGAACCTGAAAAAACAGTACGGGATTGTCAAACAGGAATATGCCGGGCAGGAAACGGTACCCGTCAAGGGAATCGCCGACGGCAGCCAGCGGGAAATAGGCATAGAAGAGCTTTGTGAAATAATAGAGGCAAGGGTTTATGAAATATTTTTTCTGGTAAACCGGGAGCTTATTAAAAGCGGTATAAAGCCCAAGCTGTCCTCCGGCGTGGTGGTAACAGGAGGAGGGGTGAGTTTCCTAAAAGGATGCAAAGAGGTAGCACAGGAAGTAATGGGACTGCCCGTTAGGATAGGTATCCCTGAATACATAGGAGTGAGTTCCCCTGTATACTCGTCGGGGGTTGGTATAGTAAAATATGTGACAGGAAGAAAACATTATTATCCCGGTGAAATGGAGGGGACATCAAAAAAGACCACATTGTTCGGCAAACCTAAAACAAGAAAAGCACAAAAGGGCGGCGCACTAAACAGGCTAAAGGATTTCCTGGATGAGTACTTCTAAGTCTAGTATCTCGCCCGGTGAAGTACCTGTCAGGAGTGCCGAGTAAAAAAGGGGGTAACAGCTATGCTGGAGTTTGATATGGAAAGCAATCAATTTGCGGTGATCAAAGTAATTGGTGTTGGCGGTGGAGGCAGCAACGCTGTCAACAGAATGATTGAAGCAGGGCTGAAAGGGGTAGAATTTGTAGCAATTAATACCGATAGGCAGGCCCTCTTGTTGTCGAATGCCTCCCAGAAGGTTCAGATTGGCGAAAAGCTTACAAAGGGCCTGGGAGCAGGGGCCAACCCGGAGATTGGCCTGAAGGCTGCTGAAGAGAGCAGGGAAATAATTCATAATATAATACAGGGCTCGGATATGGTATTCATAACGGCCGGCATGGGAGGAGGAACCGGGACAGGTGCCGCCCCAATAATAGCGGACATTGCCAAACAGCTTGGAATACTGACGGTGGGAGTTGTGACAAAACCCTTTACCTTTGAAGGCCGAAAGAGAGCCTTGCATGCGGAAGAGGGTACGAAGGACCTAAAAGACAAAGTGGATACTCTGGTCATTATACCCAACGACAGGCTGCTACAGATATCCGAAAAGAAGACCTCGATAGTCGAAGCCTTTACCACCGCCGATGATGTACTAAGGCAAGGGGTTCAGGGTATTTCAGACCTTATCGCGGTTCCGGGACTAGTTAACCTGGACTTTGCGGATGTTAAGACCATAATGCATAATACCGGGATGGCCCATATGGGCATTGGTTGTTCCAATGGCGAAAACAGAGCCACCGAAGCCGCAAAGCTAGCCATCCAGAGCCCGCTACTGGAGACTTCCATAGAGGGAGCCAAGGGAGTTCTGCTGAATATTACCGGTGGGCCCAACCTTGGGTTGTTTGAAGTAAACGAAGCGGCGGAGCTTGTATCTCAGTCCGCGGACCCCGATGCAAACATCATATTCGGTGCGGTAATAGACGAAGACCTTAAAGATGAGATACGAATAACCGTTATAGCCACCGGTTTTAGCGGTGATAAGCCAATAAAACCGATAAAGGAAAAGGACAAAAAAAAGGATAGGGACAGTTTGTTCGGCGACTACGAAGGAATTGACCTGGATATACCCACATTTTTACGTAAAAATAAGAATGTGAAATAAACCAGATCACAGATAACAGTTGGTAGGCATCAGGGTAGGATTTGAGGGTAGCAATTGTTGGTTTCCAGGGACTGAAGTTCTTGTTTAGATTTCAGTCTCTTTTTATTTTATATACAAATACAATTAGGCTTCATGAAGCCTCATAGCACCCAAAGCGTATCGTAACCAGGCATTAAGTCATCTGAAGCGGAGCTTTAACCCGCATAAATAAAAGGAGCGCAGATAGCGGATGCCTGGTATGCTCCCATCTTCTATGAAACCTATAAATATAGATTAGATTGAGGAATCGAAATTCAATATGGATTTCAGTCCCTTATTTTGTTTTCCGGAATAGAATGATAATATGGCCTTTAATCAGGGGTCCATAATAATCAATTTGGGTGGTGTTTTATGAGGATTTGGATAGATGCCCGACCGGGGTTTTGGATAGGAGATTTGGAAAAGTTTGCCTGGTACACAGCGGAGCTGTACCTAAACCCTGTCGGGATCGAGTGTGAGTTTTCAGAAAGCAGAGGGGGAGCGGACATACGGATAATGCTGGAGGAGGGGGCGAGCGACAATCAAAATACCCGGGGAGTTGAGATACTCTACAGCACAAAAAGAACCTTAAACGAAAGGTTGGCCAAACACCTAATCGACGGCATTTGCGAAAGTACCCATCTTATGAACAGGGGCATAAGGGCGTCGGGTACAGCCTGGGATATACTTGTTATCTGCGGCTACAGGACAAACGCTGCTGACAGGTCGATACTTACCGATGAGAATAAAAAAAGACAAATAATCCGGGGAATAATGGAGGGTTTGAAAGAATGTTTGCATAGACAGCCGCTCAGTAAACGACAAAATTTTAAACCGGCATGAGTTATAATAATCATATCGATTAAGGCGGATGAATAGTAATTGTAATATGAGGTTAATCTGGCCGGAATAAAAGTAAGCCGGAGGTCAATATGGATATTTATGCAGACATACTACTTATGGAAAACATAGTCATGAACTATCTCATCCTTTGGCTGACATCCACAACCTTGAAGGTGCATGCCGGTAGAATCAAAATGCTTGCAGCTTCGGTGGTAGGAGCCCTGTATGCTCTGCTTATTTTTTTTCCGGGGTATAAGTTTCTTTACACTACCGTAATGAAGGTACTTTTGTCATTGTTGATTATAGTAATTGCATTTACCCCCATACGATTCCGGGAGTTTTTGAAACAGTTGTCGGTGTTCTATCTTATTTCCTTTATCCTCGGCGGAGCGGTATTCGGCTTGTTCTATTTCACTAATGCGGGCACCGTTACCGCAGGTGGTGTTTTCCTTATTAAGGGCATTCCCCTGTCGGTACTGGTGGGGGCAGGTCTTGTAACAATAATAATTATAAGGCTGTGTTTGGTGCCGCTTTATAGTTACCTGGAAAAGAGGTCCCTCTACCGCAGCTTTGTTATAAGCGTCGGAGACAGATCGGCGGAGGCAGTGGGGCTTTTGGATACCGGAAACGAACTCTTCGACCCCATCACCAATTACCCGGTTATAGTGGTACAGTACTCCGCGGTTAAGGAATTGCTTCATGAAAGCATAAGGGAGATATTCGAACAGAACCGTGAAGAAGACCTGGAAAATATATATGATGGTTTTAAGGAGGCAAACTGGGTATACAGGTTGAGGCTTATACCCTTTAGTTCCCTTGGTAAGGAAAAGGGGATGCTGCTAGGCTTTAAGGCGGACAGGGTAACCATAGGCAACCGGTGTCTGGGGAATGTAATAGTGGCAGTCTATTCCAAGCCTTTGTCGGAAAGCGGAGAATATGCAGCTTTGCTAAATCCGGAATTGATCAAGTAGGGGGGAAGAATGTGGGTGTAATGCTGCGCCGATACAGATTGATTGTGCAAATTTATCTGATTAAGGTCTTCCATTTTACGCGGATTTTCCCTACGGCGCGGATATTCTACATTGGGGGCAGTGAAGCACTGCCGCCTCCGCTGAGTGCCGATGAGGAGAATTACCTTGTTGCAAGGCTTAAGGAAGGAGAAAAATCTGTACAGACTATACTGATAGAAAGAAACCTTCGACTGGTTGTATACATAGCAAGAAAATTTGAGAATACCGGCATTTGCGTTGAGGACCTTATTTCAATAGGAACCATCGGGCTCATTAAGGCTGTAAATACCTTTGACCCGGATAAACAGATAAAACTGGCTACCTATGCATCCCGGTGCATAGAGAACGAGATACTTATGTATATTAGGAGAAACAGTAAGCTAAAGGCGGAGATATCCTTCGACGAGCCGCTTAACATAGATTGGGACGGTAACGAACTGCTGCTCTCTGATATACTCGGTACCGAAAACGATATTATTTTCAAATGTCTGGAAAAGGAAGTGGACAGGGAACTTTTAGGGCTTGCGATGAGAAAACTTAGCGAACGGGAGAAAAGGATAATGAAACTCCGGTTCGGATTGGATGGGGGGGAGGAGAGGACACAAAAGGAGGTGGCCGACCTTTTAGGCATATCTCAGTCCTATATTTCAAGGCTGGAAAAGAGGATAATAAAAAGGTTAAAAAAGGAGATAAGCAGGATGGTCTGACACATCCTTATTAAGTATTGGATATATGAAAAAACTGCCAGCAACGTGGCGGTTTTTTCATGTATAAAAGAATCCGAGGGGTGGAATAATCAGAGATGTCAGTTGATGAGCGAAAGAAGGTTGATGCAATGCACATAAACAAAGTAGAAATATGCGGGGTAAATACTTCCAAACTTCCGGTGCTTACCAACGAAGAGATGAGGGCACTTTTCGCAAAAATGCACAACGGTGACAATAGTGCCCGGGAAAAGTTCATTAAGGGTAACCTACGGCTGGTCTTAAGCGTTATACAGAGATTCAACAATAGGGGAGAGTACCTTGACGACCTTTTTCAGGTAGGTTGCGTCGGCCTTATTAAAGCTATAGACAACTTTGACCTAAGCCAGAACGTCAAGTTTTCAACCTATGCCGTTCCAATGATAATAGGCGAAATACGAAGGTATTTAAGAGATAACAATTCCATAAGGGTGAGCAGGTCACTGCGGGATATCGCCTATAGGGCACTGCAGGTGCGGGACCAGCTTATAAATAAGCATTCAAAGGAGCCTACCATATCCGAGATATCCAAGGAACTGGATATGCCCAGGGAAGAGGTTGTGTTCGCTCTGGACGCGATACAGGACCCGGTATCACTTTTCGAACCGATATACCACGACAGCGGAGACGCCATATTTGTAATGGACCAGGTGAAGGACGAAAAAAACTCCGACGAGGTGTGGCTGGAGGGAATATCTCTAAGGGAGGCAATGAGGAAGCTTAACGACAGGGAGAAACTGATACTTAACCTGCGTTTTTTTGAAGGAAGGACCCAGATGGAGGTGGCGGAGGAGATTGGAATCTCTCAGGCACAGGTGTCCCGGCTGGAAAAGTCGGCCCTAAACCATATGAAAAAGCATATGTGAAAAATCTGTGACTGAATTGTCACGGATTTTTTATTTTGCATAAATACCCCTTGTCCAACATAGTATTTAAGAGAGAATAATAAGGTGGTGCGCCGTATGATAAAAACGTCCGACCTGGCGGAAAAGGAAGTTATTACGTTTAAAGAGGGTAGGAACTTGGGACCTATCTCAGATATAGAGGTAAACTTGGAGGAAGGAAAGGTGGAGGCTATTATTATCCCGGGACCGGGCAAATTCTTGGGCTTCTTTAACAGGGAAAACGACCTGGTGATACCCTGGGAGGATATTGTAAATATTGGTATAGATGTAATACTGGTTGAGTTTAAAGAGACCATAGATATGGAAAGGGAATAGACTCCCTGGAAAAACCTGAGTTAATATAATATAATTCATACAAGGGTAAAGTCAAGTATGACAGGGGGATTGGGAGCATGAAATGTCCGTTTTGCGGCAACCTGGAATCAAAGGTGGTGGATTCCCGGCCCGCCGACGAGGGATTTACCATTCGGCGCAGAAGGGAGTGCAGTAAGTGTTGCAGGCGGTTTACCACCTACGAGAAACTCGACCGTCTTCCCCTTATGGTGGTTAAAAAGGACGGCAGGAGGGAAAGCTTTAACAGGGAAAAGGTATTGAACGGTATAATAAAGGCCACAGAAAAAAGGCCGGTATCAGTGAATAGAATAAACGATCTGGTGGACGAGATTGAAAAAAAACTCTATAACATTATGGAAAAGGAAATAACCAGCAAGACCATAGGTGAGATAATAATGGAAAAGCTAAAAGAGCTGGACGAGGTTGCTTATGTGAGGTTTGCTTCGGTGTACCGCCAGTTCAAGGACATAAACACCTTTATGGAGGAACTCAGCAAACTGCTGGACAAGGAAAGTCAGGAATCTGCGGAGAAGACAAATGACCTTTAAAAGGCACGACCGGGAAGGGAATGATACCGGCAGCCTCGCTGCCCTAATGCAGTTGGTATGAGTTACAGGTTGCAGATCACAGATCACAGATCACAGATTCAGGTACTAGAGTTAGGGCAGGATTTGCGGGTGATAAATATTATGCATTAAAATTTTACATCTCCTGATGTCATCCTGAGCGATAGCGAAGGATCTTGCGATAGCGAAGGATCTTGCGATAGCGAAGGATCTTTAGGCAATTGGGAGGATTTAAATTTTAAGGAACTGAAGTTCTGTATGGATTTCCGTTCCTTTTTTGCGTCAAAATTAAAGCCTTGGAACAAAGCCCGCCGAGCTCCGGAATGAATAGATTTTTTTTGCGGAGGGAAATCTAAGTAATGAAATACTAAAGAATGGGGTGAGGAAATGCCGGTTGGATTAGTAATACTTGTGCTTGTGTCGGTGCTTGTACTTTTGGGAGTTGCCCACAGGGTGCTGGACCGTTTAAGGCTTACCGACGGGGGTGCCCTTGCGGTTATTGCAGCAATGCTGGTGGGCACATTTATACCGGATATAGGCATAACCAGAAATGTCGCAATTAATGTAGGAGGGGCTATTATTCCCGTGGCTTTGGCTGTGTACCTGTTTATAAAAGCCGGTACCGCCAAGGAAAGAACCCGGGCTGTTGTTGCTTCTATTGCGGCAGGAGCTGTTGTTTACGGACTTAGCAAGTTTTTACCCGCAGGGCCGGAGGAAAACCAGTTTATGGATTATTATTATCTGTATGCGCTTATTGGAGGAGGCATTGCTTATCTGCTGGGCAGGTCAAGAAGGTCGGCCTTTATTGCAGGCATTATGGCTATAGTATTAAGTGACCTGTTACAGGCGGTGGTGAACGTTTATACCGGAATCCCCGGAAGGACTGTTTTCGGCGGTGCCGGTGCCTTTGACGCCACTGTGATATCCGGTGTGTTTGCCGTGGTTCTGGCAGAGGTTGTGGGCGAAACAAGAGAAAAAATACAGGGGGGCACCGACAAAAAGGATATGGCCTTTGATAAAGGCGAATTTGTGAAAAATGATGGCAATATGCAAAGGAACGGCGGGGATACGGATGAAAAATAAAAAGAGGACCTTTATTTCCATTTTTGTGATCATGTTACTGATGGCCGGGGTGGTGGTCTATGCCGACACCGGCGGGTTTGAGCACAGCAGTAAGGGATACTACGTCGTGTACGAGGAGGGCACCGAGGATGAGGTCTTTGCCACCTCGTGGGAGGTGGATGCGGGAGATAAATACCACAGCACCGATAACAAGATGTATGAGGTTGTGGAGGTTGACCGGGACAATAAAAGGGCCTATGCCATCTTTGTTGAAGACGTGAAAATGCCCGAGATAGACGAAATATTTGTGATAGAGACCATGCAGGTCGCTGAAAAGGGAAAAAAGGTGTCCCTGTATTTTAGCCACAACGCAGAATCCTATGTACCTACCGACGGTACTGACAGCAAACATGGTCGCGGCGGGATAGTAGAAGTTGGGGAGGCCTTCAAGAAGGGCTTTGAGAAATACGGTGTGAATGCTACTGTCGATACTACGTCCCACGAGCCTCATGACGCCAATTCCTATGTACGCTCCAGGAGGACGGCCACAAAGCTTTTACAGGAGGGGCCGGATGCCATATTTGATATTCACAGGGATGCTATACCCAAGGAGTACTATATTGATACAATAAACGAGACCCCCGTGGCCAAGATAAGAATTGTTCTTGGCAGGAGAAATCAAAATCTTAAGGCAAACGAGGAACTGGCCCGTAAGATTAAAGCCGTCTCCGACGATACCTATCCCGGCTTTGTAAGGGATATATTCTATGCGAGGGGCAACTATAACCAGGACCTTGCTCCAAGGGCACTTCTGTTTGAATTCGGAACCCATGAGCATACAAGGGACAGGGCGGAAAACAGTGCTGGTATTTTTGCTGAAATAGTTACAAAGGCCCTGTACGGCGGTGCTACTAAAAAAGGCGGGAAGGTTCAGGGAGCCCAGGAAAGCAGTAAAGGCTCCGGCTCCGGGATAGCCTGGCTTGTGGTAATCGCCGGTTTGGGAGGCCTTATCTTTCTGTTCCTCAGCACCGGGGGCAGGGAGTTTTTCTCCAAGGCAAAGGGCTTTGTAAGAAGGGAGTTTGGCAGTTTTTTGGCAAGGAGAAATAAAAGGGACGACGGTAGGTAGCAAATGGCAGATTACGGCCGGGTGCTGGTATCCGGGTTGGTTCTCGGAAGTGCAGGAAGGCTTTTACTACTAAGGGCCGACTACAGGCAGTATCCCAGTTTTCCCAGAGGCTATGTCACACATCTGGTACTGGGAATCATTGCGGCTGCCCTGGGTGCCATCGCCGTGCCCGCTCTGGCGGAAAAGGAATATACGGCGGTTACCTTCCTGGCCCTGGCGGCCCAGCAGTTCCGGGATATACGAAGCATGGAACGGGACAGCCTGGAAAGTGTTGACAGTACAGAGCTTGTTCCAAGGGGTTCCGACTATATAGAGGATATAGCCAAGACCTTTGAGGCGAGGAATTATATTGCAATGGTCACCGCTCTGTCGGCCAGCCTTGTTGTCTACCTGTCTGATAGTATTGCCGCAGGGGTTCTGGCGGGGGCAGCCGTCTTTGCCGGTATTGTCTATTCCCTGAAGGGTGAAAAGGTGGGAGATATGGCGGAGGTTGTGGAGGCGAAGATTGAATTTGATGGACCTCTCCTTATGGTGGACGGGGTGGCACTTATGAATATAGGCCATGCCAAGGCAAGGGAAAAGTATCTTACCCGGGCTATAGCGGTCAGAATAATCCCTAAGGACGACAACGCCCGAGTCACGCTGGGGAACGTTGGTCAAAGACAGGCACTGGTCCACAACGCGGCTACACAGTTGGGAATACGGAAGGACGTGGACGAGCCGGAGTTTACGCCTATTGCCAGGAGGAATACCGAGAGCGGTGATATTGTTATGGCAATATTTTCGATGGAGCCGGATATAGAATGCCTTATTGAAGCGGTAAAAAAGACGCCGGTATTGGAGAGCTCCAAAAGAAAACCGCTGGATTCTCCCGCCGGACGGAAAGCGTCGGATTAGAGGTGGACCTATGGATACTGTAATAAAGGAGACTATCCTTGCCATAGTAACAACCGACAGGGAAAGGGTAATTCACTCAGCTGCTCCGGTGTTCTATGCCGGGGACGAGGAGGAAAGGGAACGGGTGGCTCTTTTGCTTTCAAAGGTTACTCTGGGCATGGTACATGACCTGGAGAATGGCTGCTTAATAATTGTGAAACACTAACAGTAAAGGCTTTTAGGGATTCCGTATTCCGGAAAGAATGCGGAATCCCTTTGCTTTATTACGAAAAAATGGGATAATAGTTGTATATATACCCCGGGGAGATATTGTGATATAATATTAGTAGCTGGTACTAAACGGAGGTAATAATTATGCAGAAGGTCCACCCTATAAAAGCGGTTGAGCAAGGAAGCATCGCTGAGGAACTAGACGTCCGGCCGGGGGATGTGCTGCTGGAGGTTAACGGCAGTCCGGTGGAGGACGTTTTAGAATATAAGTTTCTTATAAACGATTACTACATAGAAGTGCTGATACGGAAGGAAACCGGCGAGGAGTGGCTGCTGGAGATTGACAAGGAACCCCATGAGGACCTGGGGCTCAAATTTGAAACAGGCCTTATGGACCGGGGTAAAAGCTGCAAGAATAAGTGCATATTTTGTTTTATTGACCAGCTACCAGAGGGGATGAGGAAAAGCCTATACTTTAAGGATGACGATTCAAGGCTCTCTTTTTTGCAGGGTAATTTCATATCCCTTACAAACCTTGAGGCACCGGATATAGAAAGGATAATAAAATACAGGATAAGCCCGCTAAATGTGTCGGTTCACACCACCGACCCGGGGCTAAGGGTAAGGATGCTGGGGAACCCAAAGGCCGGTGAGGCCCTTGGGGCAATGCGTACCTTTCTTGAGAACGGACTGGTGCTTAACTGCCAGATAGTGCTATGCCCCGGATTAAACGATGGAGAAAAACTTAAAAGGACTCTGGAGGATTTGTTTAAAATGGGCCGGAGTATAAGAAGTATTGGGGTGGTGCCGGTGGGTATTACCAGGCACAGGAAGGGGCTTTACACCTTAAGGCCCTTCGGCAGGGAGGACGCCAACCGGGCGGTGGATACTGTGGAAAAGTGGCAAAAAATATTTCAAAAAGAATACGACAGCAGGGTTGTGTACGCCGCCGACGAATTATACCTGAAGGCCGGACTGCCGTTCCCGGGGGTAGAAGCTTACCAAGACTTCCCGCAGCTGGAAAACGGAATAGGTATGATGACTCTGTTTAAGGAGCAGTTTGACAGCCTATTTAAAAAGATGGCCTGGGACACGCGAAGGACCGGTACCGTTTCTGTGGCCACCGGTATGGCGGCAGGGGATTTTATACAGGACCTGGGGAAGAGAATTGAAGGGGCAGTGCGAAACCTAAAGGTGCATATATACCCGATAGTAAACGAGTATTTTGGAGAGACTATCGATGTGGCGGGGCTTGTCACCGGCGGCGACCTTATAGGACAGCTTAGGGGAAAAGAGCTGGGAGAGAAGCTGTTCGTACCCGAAAACATGCTGAAATCCGGCGAAGAGGTTTTCCTTGACGATATATTGGTAACCAGGATCAGGGAAAGTCTGGGCGTAAAAGTGGAAGTGTGCCCGGTGGACGGTGGAGAATTCTTGCGAAAAATAGTCCAGGAGGATTTAAGATGACTAAACCTATAGTGGCGATAGTGGGAAGGCCCAATGTGGGGAAGTCCACCTTTTTCAACAAAATAGCCGGTAAAAGAATATCCATAGTGGAGGATACTCCCGGCATAACAAGGGACAGGATATATGCCGACGTAGAATGGCTGGATCATAAATTTACGCTGATAGATACCGGGGGTATCGAGTTTACAAAAAACGATCCTATGCTGAAACAGATGAGGGCCCAGTCCAGGATAGCGATAGATACGGCAGACGTTATTCTGTTTATGGTGGACGTGCGGGAGGGCATGACTTCCACTGACCATGAGGTGGCGGAAATGCTAAGGAAAACCCATAAACCGGTGCTACTGGTGTGCAATAAGGTGGATTCAAAAAAAAGGGAAGACGATATTTACGAGTTCTACGACCTGGGCCTGGGAAGTCCTATACCCATATCCGCGGGGCAGCAGCTCGGGCTTGGCGATTTGCTGGACGAGGTGGTGGCAAGGTTCCCTGACCGAAAAGGCGAGGAAGAGGACGGGGACATTATAAGGGTTGCCATACTTGGCAAGCCCAACGTGGGCAAATCGTCGCTACTTAACAGGATTCTGGGGGAAGAGCGGGTTATTGTAAGCGACGTGCCCGGCACAACAAGGGACGCTATTGATACCCCCTTTACGGCGGGCGGCAGAGAGTACATATTTATAGATACCGCCGGTATAAGAAGAAAGAGCCGTATAGACGATGCGATAGAAAAGTACAGCGTAATAAGGGCACTGACAGCGGTAACAAGGAGCGATGTGAGCATCCTTGTAATAGACGCCTGCCAAGGACCTACCGAACAGGACACCAAGATTGCCGGGCATATTCGTAAGGAGGGCAAGGCCTGTATAGTGGTGGTTAATAAGTGGGACCTTTACGAAAAAAAGACCGGTACAACCGAAGAATATAAGAGGAGTATAAAGGCAAAGCTTACATTTATAGATTACGCACCTGTAGTTTTTGTATCGGCAAAGACAGGACAGAGGATGGACCGGATACTAGATTTAGTGGACATAGTGGCAGGCAGTGCGGCACTGAGGGTTACCACCGGGGTGTTAAACGAGATAATAGGGGAAGCCACGCTTATGAACCAGCCCCCCTCCGACAAGGGTAAGAGGCTTAAAATTTTCTATGGTACCCAGTTCGGGGTTAAGCCTCCCTCCTTTGCGCTGTTCGTTAACGACAGGGAGCTGATGCATTTTTCTTACCTCCGATATATAGAAAACCAGCTCCGGGAAGCCTTTGGCTTTGAGGGAACGCCCGTAAGGATTGTGGTAAGGGAAAGGGAGAATAAAGGAGGGGTATAGCCAATGGGTTTAATAGTATCGTCCCTTGCGGGATACCTGCTTGGAAATATTAACGGAGCGTACATAATAGGTAAGGTGGTTGGGGGTATAGACATAAGGGAGCACGGTAGCAAAAACGCCGGTGCAACCAATGTAAACAGGGTATTGGGAAGCAAGCCCGCCGTCCTTGTCCTTGCTATTGACCTTTTAAAGGGAGTTTTGGCGGTAGTAATTGGAAGGTGTTTGGGAAGCGGTGATGTGGGTGCCATCCTTGCCGGGATTGCGGTGGTGTGCGGTCATAACTGGCCCTTTGTACTCAAATTCAAGGGCGGCAAGGGAATAGCGACTTCGCTGGGAGTTCTTATTAGCCTTGATATACGGGTGGCAATGATACTCCTTGCCGCCGGTATACTGATAATACTGACTACCAGGTATGTATCGCTGGCCTCGGTGGTGTGTGCACTGTGCTACCCGGTACTGGTGATTGCTTTTAGGCTGTCACAGGAGATGATAGCCTTTTCGGTTGTGATAAGTGCCTTTGCGCTATTGAGGCATAAGGAAAACATAAAAAGGCTGCTTGGAGGACAGGAATCAAAGATTAGCATAAAACTAACACCAAAAAAGGGGGACTAAAGATATGAGTGCAAAAATTGCTGTGGTAGGAGCCGGAAGCTGGGGTACCGCCCTTACGACGGTACTTGGAGGCAAAGGCATAGAATTAAACCTGTGGATTCGCGAAGAGGACCTTCTTGAGACGGTAAAAGAAATCCGCGAGAACGTAATGTACCTGCCCGGTGTTAAGCTTGGGCAAAACATAAACCCGATTGGGGACATTGAGGAAAGCATCAACGGATGTGAGACTATTATTTTCGCAGTGCCCTCTCACGTACTTAGGAGTGTTGTTAAAACACTGGCCCCTTCCATAAAGCCGGAGCAGAGACTGGTAAACGTGGCCAAGGGCCTGGACCCTGGTACCCTTAAGCGTCTGTCGGAAGTAATAAAGGAGGCATTACCCAATAACAGGGTGGCGGCCGTGTCTGGACCCAGCCATGCGGAAGAGGTAGGAAGAGGTATGCCAACTACGGTGGCTGCGGCCTGCCCTGATAGAGAAATGGCGGAGTACGTTCAGGACCTCTTTATGGCACCTGCCTTCAGGGTTTATACAAACCCCGATATAATAGGGGTGGAAATGGGCGGTGCCCTGAAGAACGTTATAGCTTTGGGAGCCGGTATCTCGGACGGTTTGGGATACGGGGACAACACCAAAGCGGCTCTTATGACCAGGGGAATAGTGGAAATAGCGAGACTGGGGGTAAAAATGGGAGCGAAGGCCTCCACCTTTGCAGGACTTTCCGGCATAGGGGACCTGATTGTCACCTGCACCAGTATGCACAGCCGGAACAGACGGGCAGGAATACAGATAGGCGAGGGTAAACCCCTTGATGAAGTGCTGGGGGGTACCCGGATGGTGGTGGAGGGTGTCAAAGCAACCCAGGCAGCCTATGAATTGTCGGTGCTGCACAGTATAGAAATGCCCATAACAAAGGAAATATACAGAGTTCTATTTGAAGGGGCCGATGTCAAAAAGTCGGTGGAAAACCTTATGTTAAGGAGCAGGACCCATGAGGCCGAAGAGATAGCGGAGGAGTGGTGAAACAGTCACAGATCACAGGTCACAGATTACACTCGGTAGGCGTTGGGGTGAAGTCCCGGGAAATCCCGGGGCTTTTTTGATGGTGCGCCCGGTCAGGGCAGGCTGTCCAGATGGGGGCAAGGCCGATTTTTTAGTAATAATACCGTTTTCCTCTCATATATATATAATGTTAAAGCATGTTCAATTTAGTAAAAGGAGGGATAAAGGATGGGAGAATTCAATATATATAAGGACATAGCCGAGCGTACCCAGGGAGATATTTATATTGGAATAGTAGGCCCAGTGCGAACGGGAAAGTCTACTTTCATTAAAAGGTTTATGGATTTACTGGTGCTGCCTAATATAGATAATCTCTACATAAGGGAAAGGGCCAAGGATGAATTGCCGCAGAGCGGTGCAGGGCGTACCATTTCCACCACCGAGCCCAAATTTGTGCCCAATGAAGCGGTTGAGATAGTGTTGAAGGATAATGCCAAATTCCGGGTGAGGCTGGTGGACTGCGTCGGGTATATGGTCAAGGGGGCTATGGGTCATCTGGAGGATGAAATGCCCAGGATGGTATCCACGCCGTGGTTTGAAAACAAGATCCCCTTTGAGGAAGCGGCAGAACTGGGCACAAGGAAGGTAATAAACGATCATGCGACCATAGGTCTGCTGGTTACCACCGATGGTTCCATCACCGAGATACCCAGGCAGAACTATATACAGGCGGAGGAAAGGGTTGTTAAGGAATTGAAGAGCCTCAACAAGCCCTTTGTAATGATTCTAAACAGCACCCGGCCCAGGGCTGAGGAGACCAGAAACATGGCGGAGGCACTGGAAGCTAAATACGAAGTGCCGGTATGCGTAGTGGACTGCATGAATATGTCGATGGACGATGTTCATTATATACTGGAGAGGATACTGTTTGAATTCCCGGTCACCGAAATACATATTGACCTGCCCCGGTGGGTGGACGGTCTCGACCTTGAGCACTGGCTGAGGCAGGATATAATAAAGGCGGTCAGGGAAAGCACCGATGAGGTGAAGAGACTAAAGGACACCGAGGATATTCCGGAATCCTTTAGCGTATATGAATTTGTCGAAACGGCGGAGCTTGACAGCATAAGCTTAGGCGAAGGTATCGCCCGTATCAGTATAAAGACAGAGGCAGGGCTGTTTTACAGGGTAATCGGGGAGATTACCGGGTATTCCCTTGAGGGCGAACACCAGCTACTGGGGCTGGTGGAAGAGCTGTCGGGGGCCAAGAAGCAATACGACAGGGTAGCCTCTGCCATAAAGGATGTATGGGAGAACGGTTACGGGGTTGTGTCACCCAAACTGGATGAACTGATACTGGAGGAACCGGAGATATTCAAGCAGGGCAGTCGGTTCGGGGTCAAGCTGAAGGCCAGTGCTCCGTCAATTCACATGATAAGGGCGGATATACAGACTGAGGTGTCTCCTTTGGTGGGCACAGAAAAGCAGAGCGAAGAACTGTTAAACTATCTGATATCGGAGTTTGAAAACAATCCATCTAAGCTTTGGGAATCAAATATATTTGGTAAATCCTTGTACGACTTGGTTCGGGAGCAATTGCAGAACAAGCTTCTCAAGATGCCAGAGGATGCTCAGTCCAAGCTGCAGTTTACACTGCAGAGGATAGTAAACGAGGGAAGCGGAGGATTAATCTGTATTATTCTCTAAATGTGCAGGGCCTTTACGGGTCCTGTTTTTTTATTAGGAATAAGTACACAGGTCACAGGTGTTAGTTAGCAGTTCGGAGTTGGTAGTTTGCAGTTTCTTATGCGACTTAAAACACAAAAAACCAGTTGAATTGGACAGTGAAATATGTTATATTAATATACGCCGTTAAATACCTGGGTGTGGCGCAGCTTGGTAGCGCGCTTGAATGGGGTTCAAGAGGTCGGAGGTTCAAATCCTCTCACCCAGACCAAATAAGAAACGCTGAAAGCCGCTTGTCCGTGAGGATAGGCGGCTTTAATATTTTCTGTAATGCACCTCTATTCATGCTTTATTTTGGGCGTAACTAACAAAACCCATATTAGATTTACAGCCATTTTAAACTCCTCTTATTACGGGGATACCGTCAACAGGCGTCTTTTTATATCGTATATTGTATTAATTTTGTGGAAAAATATAGAAGGAATTGTGCTAATAGTATATAATTAAAAAATACACTAAAAAATTGCGAGGGGGTATTCAACTTGGGGAGGGATGCAAAAGAAAAAGAACTGCCCGCAATGAAAGTTAGGAGTGTCCTTAGCGGAATTGAAGACAAAATTGAGGAAAATTCTCTTCTCCGGGAGGTATATTACAGGGAGGGCGAGGATTTCAATGACCTAATAGAAAAATATAGCGGAGAGAAGGTTATAATGGCTGTACAGTTGGTAGAGAGCTACAAACTGTTGCTTGAAATGGAGAAAAATTGCAGAGACTGACTTGTTATTGTAATTAATAGATTGAATCGACTAAAAAGGTACCCCCACGGGCGTACCTTTTTTGTGGTGACTTTATTAATATAAAGCATTAATAATATAACATTACTTTATCTGTCATTCCGAAGAATCTGGCTCAGGGATAGACATAAGATCCTTCGCTTTGCACAGGATGACAATCGCTTCGCACAGGATGACATGCAGGGGATATAAAGCTTTAAATGAGTTATATATGGGCCGAAAGCGTTATAAAAGGGATTTGACGGGAAGGAGAATAGCGAAGGATGAAGAATTATATATTGATATTATAACGGAAGGTGACATAATGAAAAGTGCAGCCAAACGCAAAAAGGGAAAAGGCTACATAAGGCTTGTGATGCTGGCAGTTTTTGTGACTGTGCTTATTAAGGCCGTGATCGGGATTGGCGGGACCACACCGGAGACGGCCCTGGTCGGGTACGGTGATGTTTTAATTGCCCAAAAAGCCGCCGGCGTTATAGTACGGCATGAGACGGTGGTTAAGGTGCCTATCTCGGGGAGGGTTACCTATGTCGCCAGGGAAAAGGTACGTGTTCCCGTTAACTCAAAACTGTTGGAAGTAAAAGGGGATAATGTAGATACCGAACTTACCAATAAATATAACGAGGTAAATGATAGGCTCCAGGCACTACAGTCCCTGGAGGACAATTCTGCGGTACCGGCTGTGCCGGATGAGGTCGTAAGTAGGGGCCTTTCTAACATCGCCTATTTAATTGATGAGGGAAATCTGGCGATGGTATATTACGAAAAGGAAAGGCTGGCCAGGGAAATAAATTACAGCCTTGCGGCAAACACCACTCAGTCCGAAAGGGAGGAACTAATCCGGCAAAAGGAGGAGTTGGACGGAATAATTGAAGGAGGAATAAAGGCCGAATTCGCGCCCTTTTCCGGAGTGCCGGTGTATTCCCTGGACGGCTATGAGGAGGTACTAAGCCCGAAAAACCTAAAAGATATAATACCTTCAAAGGTGGTTCCAAAGAAAGTAGAAAGTGTGGACCTGACGAAGGGACTTAAGGCCGGAGAACCGGCGATGAAAATTGTGGACAACCATGCATGGTACTTTGTTTGCAACTTGAGCGAAGACTTCGCCAAAGGGTTGAAACAGGGCTCTGTGGTTACTCTTGAGGTTTCTGGGGAAGAAACGAATAGTGTAAGGGCGAGGGTGAATGATATAAGTATGCAGGACGGGGCACTTGCGGTGGCGTTTGAATCGAAGGACTTTTTTCCGGGATTATACGAAACAAGGCATATTGAGCTGATGGTGATAAGAGGAAAATACAGCGGGCTGGTGGTACCCCTTGCGGCCATTATCGAAAAGAACGGAGAGAATGTGGTGGAAGTGCTGGACGTTGATAAGATTATTGAGGTCAAAGTAATAATAAAGGGACATGACAGTACCAACGCTGTGGTGGAAAAAGCGGATTCGCAACCAGAGTTAAAAATGTACGACAAGGTTATTTTAAAAAAGGACCGGGAGGATTAGAATGGGTATCAGAGATAATTTAGAGCTGGTTAACAAAAGGATAGAGGAAGCTGCAGCGGTCTCCGGCAGGAAAAGGGAGGAAATAAAGCTGGTGGCGGTTACAAAGACGGTGGACATCGGGAGTATAAGGGAAGCTGTGGGTCTTGGAATAACCTCTGTAGGGGAGAACAGGGTACAGGAAATGATGGACAAGCATGAGAACCTGAAGGACTGCGAGCTGGAATGGCATATGATAGGACACCTGCAGAGGAATAAGGTAAAATATATTATAGACAAGGTTTCTTTGATACACTCGGTGGATACGACAGCCCTGGCTCGGGAGATAAACAAAAGAGCCGAGAAAAGCAAAAAGAGGTTGGACATACTGCTTCAGATAAACGTTTCAGGGGAGGAAAGCAAATTCGGAATGGACCCCGGAAAGGTCCGCGATTTTCTGCAGCAGACGGAGAGCTTGAAAAACATACATATTAGGGGCCTTATGACCATAGCACCTTTTACCGATAATACCGAGGAGGTAAGGCCTGTATTTGCCAGGTTGAAGGAGATATTTGAAAGCTTAAAAACTAACGGATACGAGGGAGCGGACATGGATTATCTATCCATGGGAATGACGGGGGATTTTGAGGTTGCTATAGAGGAAGGTGCTAATATTGTAAGGATCGGAACAGGAATATTTGGCGCAAGAGGGCAGTAGTGGGGAGGGGTTAAAATGGAAAACGGTCTGTGGAACAAGATATTGCGCTTCATGGGACTGGCTGACCCGGAGACGGAGGAAAGCACACCGGATATTGAGGAAACGACGTATCCGGTTCCAAGGAAAAAGGGAAAGGTTCTCGACATACGTACCGCATCCCAGGTTAAGATGGTAATTTATCAGCCGGTTACCTTTGACCAGACTAAGGAAATATGCGATAATTTAAAAAACAGGAAGCCCGTTATTGTGAATCTGGAAAACTTAGAAAATGAAGTGGCACGGCGGATTCTTGATTTTCTAAGCGGTGCTGTGTACGGGCTGGACGGAAATCTGCACAAAATATCCGGGGGCATTTTTGTTGCAGCCCCCAGCAATGTGGAGGTTTCGGAGTATTTGAAGGATGAGCTTAAGGATAAAATGATTTTCAAGTGGCAGAAATAGGCATGACGAGGTGTCGCTTGACAATACAAAAGGAGGTCAACAATGGGACAGTTGAACTGGGTACTTAGAGTTTCCCTGGGATATTTCTTTAACATTATTGAGCTGTTGATATTTATTAGGATAATACTATCCTGGATTAGCCCTGGGGTTGGGAACCCCATAACAAGAGCAATATATGGCATTACAGAGCCTATCCTGTCACCTTTTAGAAGGCTTATAGAAAAAAGCCCCTTCGGAGGGGGCATGATAGATTTTTCGCCAATACTGGTGCTGCTTTTTATGAGGTTTTTGGTACAGCCTTTGGCCTATTATGTAGTTAATCTACTAACAAATCCCTGGAGGTGAAAACATGATTACTCCCCTTGAGATTCAAAACAAGCAATTCAGCAAAAAAATGAGAGGGTTCGACGAAAACGAAGTTGATGAATTCCTGGACAGGCTTACCGAGGACTATGAGGCCCTTTACAGGGAAAACGCAAACCTAAAGGATAGGATACAGATACTTGAGGATAAGCTGAAACATTTTACTGATATGGAGACTTCCCTTCAGAATGCTTTGGTGCTTGCACAAACCACCGCGGAGGAGGCTACCAGGAACGCCCATCAAAAGAGTGAACTGATTGTTAAGCAGGCGGAGGAGGAAGCGCATAGAATAATAGAAAGGGCAAATGAGAAGATTACAGATGTAGAGCAGCAGTACCAGGAAGCCAAAAGGCAGATGTACATATTCCGGACCAGGTTCAAAACTCTGCTGGAGGCTCAGCTGGAAGCGGTGGTAACCCTTTGTGACCAGATGGAGGAATAGCCTTTATTGACTAATAACCGGGTTTATATTATAATTCTATAAAACAATTGCAAATTTTAGTGCGATGATTGAGAAGAGTAGCCGTTAACTGTTAACAGAGAACCGTAAGAAATGGTGCGATGCGGTAGCGTGTGACGGTAAAAATCCCTCATGAGCAGCAGGCTGAAAATAGATAAGTAAGCCGAGCCGGGGTTACCCGTTACAGTACATTTTAAGTGGGTATTGCAGCCAATCAGGGTGGTACCGCGGGTAATTCTCGTCCCTTTCCAAGCAAAGGGACTTTTTGTTTTTCACATCAAAGGAGTGCTAATAATAAAAAATGACTGGAGTGGTAACAAATGGATTATGGTAAAACGCTAAACCTGCCAAAAACAAAATTTCCGATGAGAGCAAATCTTCCCGTCAAGGAGCTGGAGATTTGCGATTTTTGGGAAAAAGAAGACTTATACAGAAAGAACCTTGAAAAGCATATGGGCAACAAAAAGTTCATACTGCACGACGGCCCCCCCTACGCCAACGGGGATATTCATCTGGGTCACACCCTAAACAAGATACTTAAGGATATTATAGTAAAAAGCAAATCCATGGACGGTTATCATAGCCTCTACGTTCCCGGCTGGGATACCCACGGACTGCCCATAGAAACCCAGGCCATAAAAGCCCTGGGAATAAACAGGCACGAAAAATCTAAGGTGGAATTCAGGCAGCTGTGTAAGGAGTTCGCGCTAAATTATATAGATAAGCAGAGGGGCCAGTTCAAAAGGCTGGGTGTCAGGGGCGATTGGGATAATCCCTATATTACGCTTAGGCCGCAATTCGAAGCCAAACAGATAGAAGTGTTCGGGGAGATGGCCAAAAAAGGCTATATATACAAGGGATTAAAACCGGTTTACTGGTGTCCCGACTGTGAAACGGCCCTGGCGGAGGCGGAGATTGAATACAGTGACCACAAGACCCATTCGATTTATGTAAACTTCCTGGTTAAAGACGACAAGGGCCTGTTTACAGTATACACCGGTGGCCTTGACAGGGTGTATTTTATGATATGGACCACAACCCCCTGGACGCTGCCCGCCAATCTGGCCATTGCACTTAACGCGGAGCTGGAATACGTCCTTATGAAGATGGGGGATTCCTACTTTGTGGTGGCAAAGGATAAGGCCGACGAGATAATGGAACTGGGTGGCCATGACGGATACAAGGTACTGGCCGAATTTACGGGTCAGCAGCTTGAAGGTATAAAGTGCAAACATCCCTTTATTGACAGGGATTCGATTATTATACTGGGCGACCATGTAACGTTGGAGCAGGGTACCGGGTGCGTCCACACCGCACCGGGCCACGGCGAGGAGGACTTTTTGGTCGGGATGGAATACAACCTGCCTATTTTAAACCCGGTGGACGATAAGGGACATTTCACCAAGGAGGCGGGTAAGTATGAGGGAATGTACTACGCAAAGGCAAACGATGTAATAGTAAAGGACCTGGTGAAATCGGGAGACATGTACGCACACTCGTCCATGATGCATTCCTATCCACACTGCTGGCGGTGCAAAGGGCCTATAATCTTCAGGGCAACCGAGCAGTGGTTTGCCTCGGTGGAGGGCTTCAGGGAAGAGGCTATAAAAGCCATAGATAACGTAAAATGGATTCCCTCCTGGGGCGAGGAGCGTATAAAAAATATGGTAAGCGACAGAGCTGACTGGTGCATATCCAGGCAGAGGGTTTGGGGTGTACCCATCCCAATATTTTACTGCAATAAGTGCGGCCGCCACATTATAAACGACGATACCATAAACGCGGTGAAGGAGCTTTTTGCAAAGGAAGGGTCCGACGCGTGGTTTTACAAAACCGCCGAGGAGATATTACCTGAGGGCGTTAAATGCGAAGGCTGCGGCGGGGACAGCTTCAGGAAGGAAACGGATATAATGGACGTATGGTTTGATTCCGGTTCCAGCCACGCCGCGGTGCTGGAGACCTGGCCAGAGCATGAGTGGCCATCCACAATGTATCTGGAGGGGAGTGACCAGCACAGGGGATGGTTCCAGTCCTCATTGCTTACCGCAGTGGCTACCCGAGGTAGGGCACCCTTCGAGGAAGTGCTCACCCACGGCTTTGTGGTGGATGGAGAGGGCCGCAAAATGTCCAAGTCCCTTGGCAACGGTATTGACCCTCTGGAAGTAATTGAAGAATACGGAGCGGACATACTAAGGCTTTGGGTTGCCTCTGCCGACTACAAAACCGATGTAAGGATATCTCCTCAGATACTCAAACAGCTGTCCGAAATATACAGGAAGATAAGGAACACTGCCCGGTTTATGCTGGGCAACCTGTACGACTTCGACCCTGAAAAGGACGTTGTGGAATACGACCAACTCCAGGACCTGGACAAATGGGCACTGCATAAGGGTGAAAAGCTGCTTGAGAAGGTAATAAAGGCTTACAGAGATTATGAGCTGCATATTCTTTTCTACGCGATACACCATTTCTGTGTGGTGGATATGAGTAACTTCTATCTTGACGTAATAAAGGATAGGCTGTACACCTACAGGGCGGATTCGCTGGAAAGAAGGGCTGCCCAGACGGTTATGTACCGTCTGCTGTCAAACCTTGTACGGCTTATAGCACCGGTTTTGTCCTTTACGGCGGAGGAAATCTGGCAGTATATGCCGGGAGACCTCTCCTCTAAGGAAACAAGCGTCCAACTGATGGATTTCCCCCAGGCTGACCCGGGGCTTATAAACAGCCAGTTGGAAGCCAAGTATCAGAAGATACTGGACGTCAGGTACGAGGTAGGTAGGGCCCTTGAAAAGGCCAGGGCGGAAAAGGTTATTGGTCATTCGCTGGATTCGAGGGTTGAGTTGTACGTTGACGATGAATTGTACGACTTTCTGAAACCCATCCAAGAGGAACTGCCATTCCTGTTCATAGTTTCCCAGGTGAGGGTTAACTCGCCGGGAAGCAAAGCGGGACCTGGTACCGTTGAGGGAGAGGAGCTTAAAAGCTTAAGTGTGGCGGTTGTGCAGGCCGAAGGGCATAAATGCGAGAGGTGTTGGAACTACAGTACCACCGTTGGAAACGTTGAGGACCACCCCGGTATATGCGAAAGATGTGCGACGAACATTGAGTAACCAGGCAACCAGGGGGAACAACCAGGGGGACTGTCCCCCTGGTTTGGAAATCGCGTATACATTTGTAAATTTATTAACACTTTGTGTATAGCAATAAAAAAGGAAAGTGCCGAAGGCACTTTCCTTTTATTTGCCTGCGTATCAGTTTGAAGAGGTATGGGAAAATTAAACGTAAGGGGGATGGGGCATGGATAACGAAAGCAGGCAAATAAAAAAGCTGGGCAGCAGAATACAGCAGTTGTCTATAAGCCTTGAAAAGGCGAAGATAATGGAATACGTAAACCTTATGGAGGACCCCAGAAGGCTGCTGCTTCTCAATTTTGTAGCGGGGCTTGCCAGGGGCCTTGGTCTGGCCGTAGGGTTTTCCCTATTGGGGGCTTTGGCCATTCTGCTACTCAGGCGGCTGGTGGTGCTAAACCTGCCCTTAATAGGAGGTTTTATCGCAGAGCTAATAAAACTGGTAAATCGAAATATGTAAAGCAAAGGAGGATTTTTATGGACGCGGTGCAACTTGAAGGTTTTAAGAGAAAGCTGGAACAAAGCAAGGAGGAAGCGGAAAGAACCCTGGACAAGGTTGAAAACAACGGGTTTACGGATGCCCAGCCGGAGTACATAAGCGAGCTGTCGGTTTATGATAACCATCCGGCGGATATAGGCAGCGAAACCTATGAAATGGAAAAAAACATGGCACTAAGAAAACAGGAACTGCACAGGCTCAACCAAATAGAGCAGGCCTTGGAACGTATAGAGCGGGGTGAGTATGGCCGGTGCGACCTCTGCGGCGGAGAGATTGACCTTGAGCGGCTTAATACTCAGCCGGAGGCCGACATTTGTCTCAACTGCTCACAGCATACAAGGCTGCCCCGGGAAAGGGTTATGGAGGGAAGGCCTGCGGAGGAGGAAACCCTTAACTATCCCTATAACCGCGAAAGAAGCACCAAGGATGAGAGGACAATATTTGACGGGGAGGACAGCTGGCAGGCGGTGGCACGGTACAATCGAAGGGAGGACGACCCCAGCAATCAGACAGGAGACGACCAGGGGATATGGGACGAGGTCCCTGCGGGACTTGTGGAGGATATTGATGAAATAAGCAATCGCTACTACAAAAAACAACTTCCGGACGACTATGAAGAATAACCTGTTTTAAGCCGCCGGGGTTTGTGATAAAATCTTAGTATTACCAAGTAAACCTTCAGGGGGTATTTGATGACGTGGATTGTTGTTTTGGCGGTGTTAGTTGCGGACAGGGTTACGAAGCTTATATGCCAGCAATACCTGATGCCGCTTAGGTCGGTGCCGGTGATTAAGGGGATATTCCACCTTACCTATGTGGAAAACACCGGAGTAGCCTTCGGGATGCTTCAGGGTAGAAATTGGTTTTTTATACCCGCCGTTATAGTGGTGTCGGCTCTGCTTAGTTATCTTTTATGGAGCATGAAAGACGCCAACCGGTATATCAAAGTTTCGCTGGCCCTTATACTGGGCGGCGCCATAGGCAACCTCATAGACAGGATTTGGCTGGGCTATGTGGTGGACTTTCTGGACTTTAGAGTGTGGCCGGTGTTCAACGTAGCCGACAGCTGTGTGGTGGTGGGAGCGATACTGCTTGGATATTTAGTGATTGTAAAGGGTGAAGGTATAAAATAATGGATAAATTTGAAATGGTGGTCCAAAGGGGGGGCGGCGGCAGGCTGGACAGCTTTATTGCAGACAATATGGCCGAACATTCCCGCTCCTTCATCCAAAAGCTTATAGAGCAGAATATGGTGAGCGTAAACGACAGGCCGGCCAAAAGTAATTACAAGGTGAAAAAGGGTGACAGAATACAGGCGGTAATCCCTAAGCCCCAAAGGATTACGGTGGAGGCCGCCTATATTCCTCTCGATGTTGTCTATGAAGACGGTTCACTTATTGTAATAAACAAACCCGCCGGTATGGTGGTGCATCCTGCCCCGGGTAACAGAACCGGTACGCTGGTAAACGCCCTTTTGCACCATTGTGATAGCCTGTCGGAGGTTAACGATGAAGTTCGGCCGGGGATAGTACACAGGATAGACAAAGACACCACCGGACTTTTAGTGGCGGCAAAGAACGAAAAGGTCCACAAGCACCTTGTACGGCAACTTAAAGACCATAGCATAACCAGAAAATACATAGCCTTAGTTAAGGGAGAAATTGATGAGGACGGGGGTAGCATAGAAGCCCCCATAGGCCGGCATCCCACCGATCGGAAAAGGATGGCGGTGGTTGCTGAAAATTCGCGGCACGCCGTAACCCATTTCAAGGTAATAAATAGGTTCCGGGGATATACACTTATGGAAGCAAGGCTGGAGACCGGCAGGACCCACCAGATAAGGGTACACATGCATTATATAGGCCATCCCGTTGTGGGGGACCTAAAATACGGCAGGCCGGGGAACCTGGAGGTGGAAAGCCTTATGTTGCACGCAGCGGTGTTGGGTTTTATTCATCCGGAAAAGGATAAATACGTCGAGTTTCGGGCACCGCTGCCCGGGCATTTCCAAAAGGTAATTGACAGTCTGTAGACTAGTCAAAGGCTAGCTCTTAAGCCTCTTTATCCGGTCTATTTCTTCGCTGTTCGGGGTTACAAATACCGTTTTCTGGTTCTTGTATATTACAAAGCCGGGCTTTGCCCCGGTCGGTTTAGATACGTGTTTAGCAAATGTATAGTCAACGGGCACACTGCCCGACCGGCGGGCTTTGCTATTGTATGCACTAAGGAGTGCCGCCTCGTACAGCGTTGTATCCGGAATTTCCTTTCCTTCGCTTCTTATTAGCACGTGGGAGCCGGGGATGTCCTTTGTGTGTAGCCATAGGTCGTCCTTCCTGGCAAACCTTTGTGTCAGATAATCGTTCTGCCGGTTGTTGCGTCCTACGTATATGGCAAAGCCGTCCTGGGATTTAAAGGCTAGTGGCCCGGAGCAGGGTGTCTCTTTTTGTTTGCCTTTTTTACCGGCTTTGCCGGCGGCCTTTGCCGGATTCACATATCCGCCTCTTTCCAGTTCAATTCTTATCTCCCGCAGTTCGTCAAGCTTTGTACAGTTTTCCAAGCTGTAGGAAAGGCCCTCCAGGTAGTCAATTTCCTCCCGGGTCTGTCGGATTAGCTTTTCAAGGTTTCCAATGGTCCTCTTTGCGTGGTTATATTCTTTAAAAAAACTCTGTGCGTTCTGGAGGGGTGTAAGGTCCGGGTCCAGTTTTATCTTTACAATAGGCGAATCCGGCTTATTGTAGTCCTCCAGCACCACGAGGTCGGTTTTATCCTTCAAACGGTATAGGTTTGCTGTAATAAGCTCTCCATAGAGTCTGTAATGGTCTTTACCGGCGGCGGTCCTTTCCTCTTGCAGCCGGTGGTTAAGTTTCTTTTGTTTTTTTTCGGTAAGGCTTCCTACCACTCTTAAAAGATGGTCTTTTTCCCGGTTCAGCGTCTCGGTATCTGTTTTTTCGCGAAAAAATTTAGCCATCATAGCGTTAATGCTGGGTTGCCTTTCATAGGGCAGAATTAAATGGGTGAGCAGTATGGGGGAAAAATCGAAAACTCTCTTGTCCCTGTAATATATTACGGGGTAAAAATCCTCCTTTTCAAGGACGGCTGCCAGAACAAGGGCGGCTTCGCCAAGGGCCGGTATCGAAGGCTCGCAAAGCGGCCTGTCCGGGTCTATTCCACCCCTTGTACATATTTCGCGGGCCAGCACCGTACCCATCCCCTCCAGGGCACCGGATACAGCTTTAGCGGCCTTTGTGCCTAGATGTGCTAAAAAGGCGCGCTCTAAGTCTTTGGGGCCTGCGATTGATATGTCCAGCTTGGACTGTGACGGCGGGGACTTGTACTCCATGCCGGGGAAGATATGCCTGTAGGAACTCATCTGCGCGGTGACCCTTTTTACCGAATCGATTATACTGCCGCTTTGGTTTAGCAGTATAATATTGCTGTGCCGGCCCATTATTTCACATACAAGGTGCTTTTGACCCTGTTCCCCCAGTTGGTTGGTTGCCCTTATGGTAAACTCCAGCACTCGGTCCAACCCGTGCTGCTCTATGGATAAAATGGTGCCCCCCTGCAGATGTTTCCGAAGAAGCATACAGAACATCGGTGGGTGCTGCGCTCCGGTAGTCCCCTCAATGGTCAGGTGTACCCTGGGGTTTGAAGGGTTGGCCGACAGAAGTAGCCTTTCACGGCCGTTGCCGGTCCGAAGGTGGAACAATAGGGTGTCCCTCCGGGGCTGGTATATTTTCTCTATGCGCCCGTTTATAAGGCTCTTTCTAAGTTCTATGGTAAGGCATCTAAGGGTGTATCCGTCAAAAACCATTTTATCACCTACTGTTGTTTTATTTCTATATATAACGCATTTATAACTTTACATCTCCTAGTGTATCATCCTGAGCTATCTTTTTGTCATCCTGAGCGACAGCGAAGGATCTATCTCCAAACAGGATTCTTCGGGCTTCGCCCTCTTAAGCAACAGAGTTGGATTCTTCGGGTTTCGCTTTTTCAGAATGACAGATAAAGGAATGTAATAATATTAGTGCGTTATAAATAAAGTATAGCATTAGCCGGAGCAAAATAAAACCGCAGCCTTTTCCTAATCCTGTTTACGGAAGGGTTTTTGCAGTATAATAATATATGAATAATACAAGACGAGGGGTGAGAGATTGAACTTTCGAAAAATGCATGGCCTTGGAAACGATTTTGTAATAATAGACGGAAGGGTGCTTATGGAGGGTCCTGCTACGGACATCTTCTCCGGCAGGCTGTTAAGAGAAATTTATCCTTTGCAAAGTTAGAAAAATGTGTTAAATTAAGGGGTAAGGATGTAAGCTAAACAATGGAAGGGTGACAGAATAAAATGGTTAACAGTATGACCGGATTTGGCAGGTCGGAATATAGTACAGGGAACACGGCCATATCGGTGGAAGTCCGTTCGGTCAACCACAGGTATAACGATATTTCCATAAGGACGCCCAAATCCCTTTCATTTTTGGAGGACAGAATAAGGCGTTATGTGCAGTCGCGTGTTTCCAGGGGCAGGGTGGACATATATGTATCCTACGACAGCTGGGAGCTTAAGGAGCAGGACGTCAAGGTGAACAGCCAGATGGCACATAAGTATTACAATGCACTGAAGGAATTAAGGGAAGAACTGGGTCATAAGGGCGACATACCCTTTTCCATTATTGCCACCTTTCCGGACGTTATAATGGTAAGGCAGGGGGAGTTGGACGAGGATGAACTGTGGAATCAGTTTTCCTCCACCCTGGAGCAGGCTGTGGATGTACTAATCGAAATGCGTAGTAAGGAGGGTGAAAACCTTAAGAAGGATATTCTTTCTAAGCTGGAAACCATAGATAAAGAGGTATCGGAAATAGAAAAAAGGGCAGCATTTATAGTGGAGGAATACCGGGACAGGTTGGAGAAGAGACTGGAGTGTCTGGCCGATGGTATGGAGCTAGACAGCGACAGGGTTTACCAGGAGGTATTGATATTTGCTGACAGGAGCAATATAGATGAGGAACTGGTCCGGTTAGGAAGTCACACCTCCCAGATGCGCGATATACTAGGCGACGGCGGTACTATAGGTAGAAAATTGGATTTTCTGGTGCAGGAGATGCATAGGGAGATAAATACAATAGGTTCCAAGGCTAATGATTTACATATTTCCAAGGCGGTCATTGAGGTAAAGTCCCAGCTTGAAAAGGTGAGGGAGCAAATCCAAAATATCGAATAGGGAGGTTTTGCAGTGGACATGAAACTTATAAATATAGGGTTTGGTAATATAGTTTCAGCAAACAGGCTTGTTGCAATAGTAAGTCCGGAATCGGCACCAATAAAGAGGATTATCCAGGACGCAAGAGAACGTGGTATGCTGATAGACGCCACCTATGGCAGAAGGACCAGGGCCGTAATAATTACCGACAGCGACCATATTATACTGTCGGCGGTTCAACCGGAGACCGTTGCCCACAGATTGTATTCAAAGGATACCCCGGACAGTACGGTGGGTAGTGAATGAGTATCGCAGGCGAAGGCCTACTTGTGGTTGTATCCGGTCCCTCCGGGGCGGGCAAAGGAACCATTTGCAAAAGGTTACTGGAAACAAAGGAAGACTTAGTGGTATCGGTATCCAACACAACACGACTGCCTAGAGAAGGGGAAGTTCACAGTAAGAATTATTTTTTTATATCCCGGGACGAGTTCCAGGATATGATAAAAAAGGACGGGTTTATTGAATACGCGCAAGTTTACGGTAATTATTACGGTACTCCTAGAAAGTTTGTGGAGGAGAACATACAGCAGGGCAGGGACGTGCTACTGGAAATAGACATACAGGGTGCCCTTCAGGTAAAGGAAAAGTATAAAGAGGGAGTTTTCGTGTTTATATTGCCTCCCTCTATGGAAGAACTGAAATCAAGGATAACAAAGCGGGGTACCGAGAACGAAAAGGAAATTCTTCACAGGTTTGAATCCGCCTACAGGGAAATAAACTATGTATCAAGATATAATTACTTTATAATAAACGACCGGGTCGATACGGCCGTTGACAAGCTTAGTTCAATAATCACCGCGGAAAAATGCAGGGTAGACAGGTTTAAAATGAAACTCATAGGCCAGTAAGGAGGTAAATGAAATGCTGTATCCCTCAATAAGCTCTCTCTTAAAAAAAGCGGACAGCAGGTACACGCTGGTGGTGCTGGCGGCCAAAAGGGCAAGGCAGCTCAATCGGCAGAACCAAATCAGCGAAGAACACAACGCCACAAAGAGCGTATCTGTAGCTATAAAGGAAATAGAAGAAGGTAAGATAGGATACGTACGCACCAAGGACGGCATCAAGTAACGGGGGGTAAGGATTTGCTTAAGGGTACAAGAATAGTGGTGGGCATAAGCGGAGGTATCGCCGCCTATAAAAGCGCGGACCTGGTAAGTCGCCTAAGGAAAAAGAGTGCTCTGATAAAGGTTGTAATGACTAAGAGGGCGGAAGAATTTATAACGCCCCTTACTTTTAGCAGCCTGTCGGGCAACGAGGTGGCAACGGATATGTTTTCCTGCCCCAAGGAGCGGGAGATACAGCATATCTCCCTTGCCCACTGGGCGGAATATATAATAATAGCACCCGCCACCGCAAATTTTATTGGCAAGGTCGCGTCCGGTATAGCAGATGACCTGCTTACCACTACCGTTATGGCTTCTAAGGCAGGGGTGGTAATAGTCCCCGCCATGAATACCAATATGTATAACAATCCGATAGTGCAGCGCAACATAGAAGATTTAAGCCGACACGGGTACCTTTTTTTCGGGCCCGCCGAGGGGAACCTTGCCTGTGGCGACAAGGGTACCGGCAGGATGGAAGAGCCGGAGGCCATTGTGGAGTACATGGAAGGGCTGGCGGGCGTAAAGGGAGATTTGGAAAACAGGACGGTACTTGTTACCGCAGGGCCAACACGGGAGGCCCTTGACCCGGTCAGGTTCCTTTCTAACGCCTCCTCCGGCAGGATGGGGTATTCCATCGCCGGCACAGCGGCAAGAAGGGGTGCCCGGGTGATACTTATAAGCGGCCCTACGAACCTTGAGCCGCCCCCGTCGGTGGAGTTTGTGCCCGTTGTCAGTGCTTTGGATATGTATAATGAGGTAATGCGAAGGTTTCCCGAGTGCGATGTAGCCATCAAAACGGCGGCCGTTTCGGACTACCGGCCGGCCAGCGTTTCGCAGCACAAAATTAAAAAGACCGGGGACGGGATGTCCCTTGCTCTGGTGAGAAACCCCGATATACTGTCGGAACTTGGGAAAATAAAGGGCGGCCGTATTTTGGTAGGTTTTGCGGCGGAGAGCACCAACCTTTTGGAATACGCAAGGGAGAAGATTAACAAAAAAAACCTGGACCTAATAGTTGCTAACGATATCACCCGGAAAGGTACCGGTTTTGACAGCGACGCCAATGAGGGCTATATTCTGGACTCGGCGGGTGCCACCGAGGAGCTGCCCCGCATGAGCAAGATGCAAATGGCGGATATAATATTGGACAAAGTGGTCTCGCTACTCGGTAAAGACAGTGGATAACTGTCTTTACCCGTTTAATACGGAAGGGAGGATAAGACAAAATGTATGCTTTGGTGATAGTTGACAACCCAAGCCCGCTTGTGGATATGCCCTTCCATTATATTATACCGGACCATCTTAAGGATGTCATAAAGAAAGGATCAAGGGTGATGGTGCCCTTCGGGAATTCAAAAAAACCCATAGAGGGATTTGTGACTGCCCTTTCGGAGGAATGTCCTGTTCAGGTGGAAAGGGTAAAGCCAATTATTCGGCAAATAGGCCCCGGGCCGGCACTGTCCAAGGAGATGGTTGAACTTGCGGAATGGATGAGGGGTGAATACCTTTGCACGTGGCTTGAGGCCATAGGATGTATGATGCCTGCGGGTACAAAACGTCCTGCGGGTTCCAAAAAACCCGGCAAGTACCGGTTATGGGTGCGTCGGGTTCAAGGGGGTCCGGGAAAGCCCTTGCCAAAAAATGCAGCCAGGATGAGGGCTGTTATGTCTTTTTTGGAACAAAGGGCCCTGGACGAGGTATGTTGTAGTACACTTGTGGAAGAGACCGGGTGCAGTCTGCAGACATTGCGGGCACTGGAGGGAAAGGGACTTTTGGAGGTCTATGACAGAAGGGTATTAAGGTCGCCGGAGCTTACCACAGGACTTATACGGGACAGTGTAGAAAAGCTGAGTGCTTCACAAATTGATGCCCTGAAGACAATACGGGGTATGAAAGATAGGGGCATCGGCCAGGTGCTGCTGCACGGTATTACAGGCAGTGGTAAGACTGAAGTTTATCTAAGGCTTATAGGGGATATGTTAAAGGTCGGTAAAAAGGCCATTGTGCTGGTGCCGGAGATATCCCTAACACCCCAGATGGTGGAATGGTACCACAAGAGGTTCGGCGGCAGGGCTGCCCTTATTCACAGCAGGCTGTCTGACGGTGAGAGGTATGACCAATGGGAGGGTATTATGAAGGGGCGCTACGACGTTGCCATAGGGGCAAGGTCGGCAGTGTTTGCACCCTTTGACAATATTGGACTTATAGTAATAGATGAGGAACACGAGTACACCTACAAATCCGAGAATTCGCCCAGGTATGTTACCCACAGGGTGGCGGCCAGAAGGTGCCGGTACCACGGGGGGCTGCTGGTTATGGGGTCCGCCACTCCATCCATAGAGACTTACCACAGGGCCACAAAGGGCGAAATAGGCCTGGTACAGCTTAAGGAGCGGGTAGGGGGAGGCGTATTGCCGGCGGTGGAAGTGGTGGACATGAGGGAGGAGCTTAAGGAGGGCAACCGGTCGGTGTTCAGCAAAAATTTGGCCGGCGAGGTAACTAACATCCTTCAAAACAGCCAGCAGGCAATACTGTTTCTTAATCGGCGTGGCTATTCCACCGTTGTAAGCTGCAGGAACTGCGGCAGTGTGGTAAAGTGTAAAAAATGCGACATATCGCTGACCTACCATCGGAGTGAAAACGCTCTTATATGCCACTACTGCGGGTACCGGCGAAGGCCGCCCACAAGATGCGAGGTGTGCGGCAGCGACAGGATAAAGCACTTGGGTTCGGGTACTGAAAAGCTGGAGAAGGCGGTGGAGGAAGGCTTTGAAGGGGCCCGGGTACTGCGGATGGACATGGACACCACCAGGAAGAAGGGTGCCCATTACGATATACTTAAGACCTTCAAAAACCATGAGGCGAATATACTGCTTGGTACCCAGATGATTGCAAAGGGTCTTGACTTTCCCGGTGTTACCCTTGTAGGGGTGATACTGGCGGACTTTACCCTTAACCTGCCGGACTTTAGGGCGTCCGAGAGGACATTTCAGTTGCTTACCCAGGTATCCGGAAGGGCGGGCAGGGGCAGCGAGCTGGGGAAGGTGATAATCCAGACCTACAACCCGGCGCATTACAGCATTGCGGCGGCAAAGGGCCACGATTATGAAGGGTTTTACGCTCAAGAAATAGAAATACGCCGGAAGTTTGGTTATCCGCCCTTTAAAAGATTAATAAATATAATAGTATCCGGCGGGGAGCAGAGGAAAGTGATCAATGGGGCGGGCACTTTTTATAATGGGCTTAAGGAGCGGCTGGAAGGGCTGAAGGGGTACCGGTACGAATTGTATGGGCCTTCCCAGGCGATGCATTCCAAAATAAAGAACCGGTACCGGTGGCAGATTATTATTAAGGCCCCGGTTCTTAGCGGAATAACCGAAGCGGTAAGGGAGACAAAGTTTGAATTACTAAAGGGTCCGCTACGGGGTTTAAGCATTATTGCAGATGTGGACCCGTATAGTCTTAGTTAAAAAGAGGGAGGAGCATAATGGCTATTAGGAATATAAGGCTGGAGGGGGATCCAGTTCTCAGGAAAAAATCCAGGAAGGTTGACAAAATAGATGACAGGATAATTACGCTGCTGGACGACATGGCGGAGACCATGAAACAGGAAGAGGGTGTAGGCCTTGCTGCACCGCAGGTGGGCGTATTAAGGGCGATTATATTAGTGGACGTAGGGGACGGCCTTATTGAACTAATTAACCCGCAGCTTTTGGAGGCGGAGGGGAAAGAGATTAAAGCCGAAGGGTGCCTCAGCATACCGGATAGGTCCGGGGAAGTGGAAAGGCCCTACTGGGTGAAGGTTAAGGGTCTCGACCGAAAAGGCGAAGAGGTGGTAATTACCGGCGAAGGGCTACTGGCCCGTGCACTGTGCCATGAGATAGACCACCTTGAGGGGATACTTTTTATTGACAAGGTTATACCGGAAAGCAGGTGAAGGCTTTGAAAATGGTTTTTATGGGGACACCGGATTTTGCGCTGGTAAGCCTTGATAAACTCATCAAAAACGGGTATATAATAAATACCGTTATAACACAACCCGACCGGCCAAAGGGCAGGGGGAAAAAAGTGCAGCAGCCGCCGGTTAAGGAACTGGCACTTAAGGCCGGTATAGACGTGTTGCAGCCGGAACGAGTTAAGGACCCGGAGTTTATTAAGGCATTGAAAGACTTAAGACCTGATATAATAATAGTAGTCGCCTACGGTCAGATTCTGCCGGAGGAGATAATAAAGATGCCGCCCTTGGGCTGCATAAACGTACATGCATCACTCCTGCCAAAATTAAGGGGTGCGGCCCCTATAAACTGGTGCATAATAAACGGTGAAAGCAGGACCGGTATCACGACCATGTACATGGACCGGGGTATGGACACCGGGGATATTCTTCTGCAGCGGGCTACCGGGATAGGCGACCATGAGACGGCGGGGCAGCTCCATGACAGGCTGTCGGCCCTTGGCGCAGACCTGCTTACCGAGACGCTTAAGGGCATTGAAAAGTGCAGCGTGGCTCGCAAAGCTCAGGACCATTCGGTAGCCACTTATGCCCCACAGCTTAACAGGGAAACCGGCAGGGTGGACTGGAGTAAAGATGCACAGAGCATTTATAATCTAATCAGGGGTACCAATCCCTGGCCGGGGTGTTATACCCGCTACCGGCAGCAGCGGATGAAGCTGTGGGGTGCGAAGGTGCTTGATGAGGACAGCAGCGGCACTCCGGGAGAAATTGCAAAAGCGACAGCCGGTGGTCTGGTTGTCCAGACCGGCAGGGGAAGACTTTTACTTACAGAGGTACAGATGCCGTCCTCCAGGAGAATGACTGTGGATGAATATATTAGGGGTAACTTAGTAAAAACCGGTTGTGTATTAGGTGAGTGACTATATGTATAATGAAAAGAGCTGGGCGGAGGACAAAGGCATATTAACAGGACTATTGGCTCTAATGCTGTTTGTGGGCCTTGCCCTGGCAGCGGCGGTGGTCTACCTGCTTATAAGGCAGCAACGGTTGTTTGTCAGGCTGGCAGCGGTTTTGCTGCTCGTGTTAACGGTGGCTGCGGTGCTGGTTATGACGGCTGCTCTTGTTTCAATACTTATTCTTAATTCCGGCCACGGAGGTGCCGCGGTCTCGGGGAAGATGGTGACAGGGCTTTTAAATGCAGTGCTTACTCCGGTAATGGTTTTTGGGAGGTTTGTAGGCCTTAAACGGGATAGGATACAAAGGGCCTACGCCAATATTAATAACAGGGTTGTTTATGCCGGCAAGCCGCACTTTGAACCGGAGGACGTGCTGCTTCTTTTGCCCCACTGCATGCAGTACAGCGGCTGCAGGCACCGGATAACGGGAGACATATACAACTGTGCGGAATGCGGCAGGTGCAAGGTGGCAGACATTGTTAAGCTGGGTAGAAAAACCGGGGTAAAAATTAAAATGGTACCGGGGGGCACCCTCGCAAGAAAGATAATTGGTGAGATTAGGCCAAAGGCGGTGGTGGCGGTAGCCTGCGAGAATGACCTGTGCAGCGGCATCCGGGACACCCGCAAGCTGCCGGTTATAGGGGTACTCAACCAAAGGCCTCACGGGCCCTGTCGGGATACCAGTGTTGACGTGGCGGAAGTTAAGAGGGCTATAGAATTTTTTACAAACAGGAGGTATTGATCATGTTCTTTTATTACGATCCGACTTTTATACTGTTGATACCAGCAATACTCTTTTCGCTGTATGCGCAGACAAAGATAAGCGGAACATTTCAGAGGTACTCAAGGGTAGCCAGCAGGAACGGTTATACCGCCAGCGACGTTGCAAGGAGGGTGCTGGATATGAACGGCCTTAACAATGTAAGGATAGAGCGGGTAAGGGGCAATCTTACCGATCATTATGACCCCAGGCATAAGGTGCTTAGGCTCTCGGATACGGTGCATAGCAGCACCTCCATAGCTGCCGTTGGCGTGGCGGCCCATGAAGCGGGCCATGCGGTGCAGCATTCCACTGGGTACGTGCCCCTTTTTATGAGGAACACCATAGCACCGGTAGCCAGCTTTGGCTCCAGTATGTCATGGGTCCTTATTATGGCGGGCTTGTTAATGAGGTGGTTCGAGCTAATACAGATAGGGATAATATTCTTCACCGCTGTGGTGCTGTTCCAGCTCATTACACTTCCGGTGGAGTTTAACGCCAGTAAAAGGGCTATAGCCATGCTGACCGACAGCGGAATTATAACCAGCGAGGAAATAACCCCGGCTAAGAAGGTGCTTAACGCAGCGGCCCTAACCTATGTGGCGGCTGCATTAACTGCGGTAATGCAACTTCTAAGATTTGTACTGCTGTCCAACAGGAGGAGATAATATCACAGAGAATAAAAATGCAAGGGAAACCGCATTAAATATAATACACAGGACAATACAGCAGCAGGCATATCCGAATATACTCCTTGACAACGCCCTGTCTGGGGGGCACTTTTCCCCTGAAGACAGGGCCCTTGTAACGCGCCTTGTGTACGGCGTGCTGGAGAATAAGCTGTATCTCGACTGGGTGATACAAAGGTTTTCCAGGGTTAAGGGAAAAAAGATATCGCCTTGGGTTTACGATATACTGAGGCTGTCGGTGTTCCAATTGCTTTTTCTGGACAGGGTGCCCTCCTTCGCGGCGGTTAATGAAGGGGTGGAACTAACCAAAAAATACGCAGGCGGCAAAGCCTCCGGATTTGTAAACGGTATGCTTCGCAGCATAATAAGGTCCCCGGAGAGGACACAGCCGCCTCCGAAGGATAAGGACCCGGTGCTTTATATTAGCGTTAAGTATTCCCACCCCAAATGGATGGTGGAGGACTGGATAAAGAGTTTTGGAACACAATTTACCGAGGACCTGTGCCAGGCCAACAATCAGACGCCGGGTATAACGCTACGGGTAAACACCCTTAAAACCGACAGGGCCGGGCTGGAGGAAGCCCTTAAGCAGCAGGGCATAACGGTGACAGGTTCCAGATACAGCGATTCGGCGGCGGTGGTCAAAGGCGGAACCGGGCTATTTTTCGGCAGTGCATACCGGAAAGGGCTTTTCTATGTACAGGACGAAAGCTCCATGCTGGCGGTGGAGGTCCTTGACCCAAGGCCGGGCCAGCTTGTAGTGGACGTTTGTAGCGCACCGGGAGGAAAAGCAACCTACGCCGTACAGCTTATGGAAAACTGCGGAAGGGTTATAGCCAGGGATATAAGCGAGGGCAAATTGAAACTGGTGAAGGGGAACTGCAAAAGGCTTGGCGTTACTTGCGTGGAAACAGAAGTGTTTGA
>Ga0172377_10000379_pt1 | contig 41579 bp, 35 predicted proteins | sample Pumphouse3metaG_FD_119749 | JGI IMG/M metagenome (GOLD analysis project Ga0172377, IMG submission 119749) | Leachate microbial communities from a municipal landfill in Southern Ontario, Canada - Pumphouse #3 metaG | ecosystem: Engineered > Solid waste > Landfill > Unclassified | place: Canada... | reverse complement strand
AGCTGAAAAATTAGGTGCATCTGCCGTTGCTGTTACTGGCGATTCTCACTCTTACGGTTTTTATAGTGATAAAACAGACATAAAGATGGCAGTTGTTAATGAAACTGTTGCTACTTTTTTAGAGGCCTTTAACAACTAATAATCAATCTTTCTCTCAATACTTGATTGTATTGAAATTTTAAATTTCCTAGCATATATAACAGATAAATCTTAATAGAGAAGTCTTCATATATGGTAGGAATATTTTTTATTCAAATTCAAGATAAATGCAATCACATAAAATTGATAAAACAGTTGATATCAATGAAATATAATCCAGTTATTATATCTAATATTTAAATCATATAAAAAATACTTAATTTGCAATTTAAAAATAAAAAAACTTTCAAAGAAAGTTATTGACCCAATTCAATTTTTGCATTATATTCCTACTTGTACTTGAGCGAAAGCAATGGTATGACCGGGGAGGTTCCCGAGCGGTCAAAGGGGCCAGACTGTAAATCTGTTGGCTACGCCTTCGAAGGTTCGAATCCTTCTCTCCCCAATCAAACTTCTTCTATTATGAAGAAGTTTTTTTTGTATCTCATCAAAATTATAATTTGAAAAAACGGCTCTTGATACTTTTTCTGTGTGTTGTTTGAGACTGTTTTTAATCAATAGATGCTGCAATTCGTTTGATTTTACTGAACAATTTCTTTAAAAACATTTCAGTTAGACTGTTGAATATCTAAAATCAATCAAACTATTTTTATGTAATTGGAAATTGTTATTATGCTAAAAAATGAGTAAAACTCAAATGTATTGATTCAACTGCACTCATTTAAGAATTCAAAAGTTAATAAAACTTTAATCCAAAAGAAATCTTATAATTCATATTCAAACCTATTTTTGATGTATAGAATTCTTTCATTTTCTTTAAAATCGCTTATTTAAACCAAAAAAAAGGGTTTTTTGCTTGTTATTCATTCTTTTTTTGTTGCTTTTTACCACATATATGATAATATTAATCTATCAAATAAATTGGAGGCCTTAAATGACTACTAGTGAAGAACTCTTAGCTCAGGTTGAAACTTACGAAGCAGAAAATGCTAAATTTACAGAAAAAGGTGTAAAGGCATCTGCTGCACGTGCAAGAAAAGCTCTTTCAGAGATTTCTAATCTTTGCAAAATCCGCAGAAAAGAAATTATGGAAGAAAAAAACAATATGGCTTAAGCTATGTCTGTATTAAAAAAGAGGATGTTATAACTTCCTCTTTTTTTTATATCCAAATTAATTTATGCATTAGATTTTCGAAATGATTCATCATACTCTACATTGATGACCTTGCAGTTTGTGAATCCATATTTTTCAATAACCTCACGCACAAAGGACTTTCTCACGCAGAGCAATAAATCTATATCCATCTCTATAAGTTTGTTTATAAGAGCATTGAACCCCTTTCCTCGCAACTCCAGTCTTCCGACCTCATCTATAAGCACAGTTTTATTATCTGAAGAATTGTTGATCTCTTCAATCAATGAATTGAAAGCAATATCGAAGCCATTGGGGTCCAGATAAAATCTTCCAAGCTTTTCATATGCATCATTGCCACTCTCACTCATTATAAGAATTTTCTTTCGGTCATTTATGTCCTGCAGATAAAATTCTTTTTTTAGAGAGTCTGATAAAGAAAGAAATCCAAGATACTCCATCTCATGCCCCTCAATTAAATGCTTGGCATAGGTTGTTTTTCCTGAATTTATTTCTGCGCTTATGATAGTTACTTGCATGTTTTAAATTATACTAGAAAAGACTGCAACACATCAAATGCTCTCATTGAATCTTCTCTATTTATAACAAAAGTGAGCTCACTTTTTGTTGAAACTATCTCGATTACGTTGATTACTTCCCAAGCAAGTTTTCTTACAGCTTCATATACAATACCTGGTGTTGCCATGAACTCTCCTGAAAATACAAGAGACAGAGCTACAAGATCATCTTTCTGATGAAGGATTTCCTCGCCAATAGCGATTTCATCAACTATATTTTTATATTTCTCACTGACAGAAACAGATATTTCATGTGATCCCAAAGAAACATTCAGGAAATCACCTTTTTCAGTTGAAACTTCATTATATAATTTTGAGAGTTTTGAGATGAACTTATCATTACGAACAATGTTTAAATCACAGATTTTTGTCTTCATGACAATTTCATAATCAACATTTATTTTCTTTTCTACACTATCTCTAACTTTGAGCTCCTCACCATAACGGCGAATAGCCATAACTATAGCACTGTGCTTTACACTTTTACCATAGCTCTCTTCGACCTCTTGTTTGATTGATGAGGCATAATTACTGAAAGAAAGAATACCTCTCACCAACATTTCGTGAATAAAAGGTGTTTTGTCTATAATTCTTTTTACACAACTGCTAACTGATTCTGCCATATAATGCCTCCATTACTTTGTTAATATAATCACATTTTATAAAAATTTGCAACATATTTTGTACAAAAAGTACACTTTGTTTCAAATAAAATTAATTTAGGTCCAAAAAACACGTTTTTATAGCAAATCTACTGGATTTATTATTTATATTTAGTAATCTTAACCTAAGGATTAACATTTATGAAAAAACTAATAGGATGCCATCTATCCAGCAGTAAAGGATATGAAGCAATGGCAAAACAAGCAATGGAACTTGGAGCCACAACATTTCAATTCTTCACAAGAAACCCTCGTGGAACAAAAGCTAAAGCGTTGGACTTAGAAGATATAACAAAATTCAAAGAAATATGGAATACCCCATATGTAGCTCATGCTCCATACATTTTAAACTTATGCTCAAAAAGAGAAGATTTAAGAGAACTGGCTGTTGATATAATAAAGGACGACTTGCAGCGACTGACTACAATTGGCTGTCCATATTACAATATTCACCCAGGATCACATACTCAGCAGGGAGCAGATATTGGAATAATTCAAATTGCAGATGGTATAAATGAAATACTGAAAGTTGATACTCCTGTTACTTTCTGTCTTGAAACAATGAGTGGGAAAGGAACAGAGATGGGTCGAACTTTTGATGAGCTCAAGGCAATCTATGATCGAATTGATAGGAAGGACAAAATTGGTTATGTCCTTGATACCTGTCATATTTTTGATGGTGGATATGATATAAGAACAGAGCTTGATCTTGTAATCGATAACTTTGATAGAACTCTTGGAATTGAAAATTTAAAGGCAATCCATCTGAATGACAGCAAGAACACATTGAATTCACATAAAGACAGGCATGAAAAATTAGGTGAAGGGAATATAGGTATTGATGCTATTGAGCACATTGTAAATCATCCAAGATTAAAAAGTCTCCCTTTCATACTAGAAACACCAAATGAACTTAATGGATATAAAAAAGAAATTGCATTGATCAAGAATCTAAGCAAATAACTACATGTAGTGTTACTTTTTTCTCTAATTAGCCAATTAAGGATATACGTAACACTAGATTTTTATTATTTTTTTTATTATATTAATCTTGAAATAATTAAAGTAGGTAAACATATGAGATGTCCAAAATGTGGAAGTTTAAAAGATAAAGTATTAGAATCAAGACAAAATTCACAAGGATCCAGTATCAGGCGTAGACGAGAATGTCTAGAATGTGGATACCGTTTTACTAGTTATGAAAAAATTGAAGAGAAGACAATCACAGTAATAAAGAAAGATGGTAGAAGCCAACAATTTGATATAAAGAAAGTTGAAAGAGGAATTCGTAGTTGTACTGAGAAATTGGATATATCTGAGGAAATATTGAATCAACTTCTAGATGATATTGAAGATGCAGTTGCTGAACAGGCAGGTCATGATAGAAAGATAAAATCTTCAGACATTGGAGAGGAAGCTTTGAAACAGCTATCCACTATAAATACTGTAGCCTATGTACGATTTGCTTCTGTATACAGAGCTTTTGAGGATCTGGACCAATTCATTCAAGAGATTGAAAGATTGAACCTTCGTGAGAAATCAGACAATTAAATTTACATAAACGCCACTGGTTTTGATTTAATTAATGGTCTATCATATATGTGCAAAGTAAAAAGGAGATATATTAGGTAAAAATCTAATAAATCCCCTTTTTTTATTACAATCAAGATGCATACATATGATACGCATCAGCATTCAATATCAAAGATTAATCATGAATGTACTGTTTTAACTCTTCAAGTTTTTCAGCCAATTCTTCTTTAGTTGCAGCTTCAGCTACGAGTCTTAGATAAGGTTCTGTATTGCTCTTTCTGATATTGAACCACCATGTTGGATATTCAATTCTATAACCATCAAAGTCATAAAGCTTCTCACAGTCTTTAGCATAGACATCTTTTAATGTTTCCATAACTTTATCTTTATCATTGATCTTGAAGTTGATCTCACCACTAGATTCATAATGAATTATTGATTTCATCACTTCACTGAAGCTCTTGCCTTCTCTCTTATGATTAGATACTACAGAAAGCATCATCAATGTTGCAAACATTGCACTATCACAATTGTTGAACTCCTTGAAATAGTAATGACCTGCAAGTTCTCCACCAAAGACAGCACCAGTCTCTCTTAGTTTTGCTTTAGCATTAACATGTCCAACTTTCCAAAGATCAATTTCAAAGCCTAATTTTGCTAGGTAATCTGTTGTTGATTTGCTAGTTCTGATATCACATACTGCAATCTTCTCTCCTGGCATGTCAATCATCTTTTCACCTAATAGAGCCATTGCATGGTCAGCATTGATATATGTACCCTTTTCATCAATGAACATAACTCTATCTGCATCACCATCATAGATAATACCTAGATCACATTTGTTTTCAACAACTGTTTTTTGAAGCTGTTCACATGTTGTAGGATCTAAAGGATTTGGTTCATGATTTGGGAATGATCCATCCATATCAAAGTTTAAGTAGATATGATTTGGTCCCAATAGGTCTTTTACGATAAGAGGAGCAACACCATTGCTGCAATCTATAGCTAGTTTTAGATTTGAAAAATCTGGTTGATATTTTCTTAAGAACTCTAGATAAGCTTTTTTAGCATCTACTACTTTAACAGTTCCTCTTTTATCACTTGGAACTTTAACAACTGGTTCATTATTGACCATCTGCTCCAGTTCTTTAAGACCGGTCTCACCACCAACTGGAATAGCAAATTCTCTACTGATCTTCAGTCCGTTGTATTCTTTTGGGTTATGAGAAGCTGTAATTTGAACACTTGCTTTGCAGTGGTAATAAACAGTTGAGAAATATACCATTGGAGTTGTTGATCTACCAATTGAAATAACATAGTTACCAGAATCCATAACACCTTGTGTCAATGCTTCATATAAACTATCACTGCTCAGTCTGATATCTCTACCGACCAACACTTCATTTGTTTTCAATAATTTTGGTAGAAAGAATCCAACTTTGTAAGCCAAATCTTCATCAATGTCCTTTCCAAATACGCCACGAATATCATAAGCTTTAAATGCGCCCATATTATAATCTCCTGTATTTTATTTTTTCATTTTATCTTGCATCAAACCATTTACCAGTTAATGAAGATTCTAAATGTTCATTTAAATGCTCAGGTATGAGAATCTCTTTTGCACAATCAAGGGCAAAATTATCACTCATACCAGCTATATAATCATAAATTAACAGATCAGAATTGCCTTCCTTTTCTATATATTTACTTTCCATCTCACTTACATGCTGTGCAAATCCAGATGCAAGCATATTTTTTTCGTTTTGATATAATTCTACATCAGCACCAAATTCACTGTATAATGAATTTAGGTAATCTGCAATAAGATTTAACAACCTTGTAAAATATTTTCTATATCCATCTAATAAAGGAGAGCGATAAATCTTATCGTAATTGAACTGCTTCATAACCTTTATAGCTGAATATTTCTCTTCACTGAAGCTTATTCCATTTTTTTCATTGCTATTTTCAATCAAATCATTTACCAATGTATCAATTATCTGACCATTGTTGGGGCCAAGAACTTCTCTGGCAACGGAAGGTTGTTCATCCTCATCTATCAATTTCAATCGACATGCATCTTCAAAATCTCTGCCAAGATAAGCAATGGAATCACAGAATCTAACCACACATGCTTCATAGGTTGCGGGAATCAAGTTTTTTTTACTTCCAATGACTTCTAGATTTTTGATTCTGAAATCTGGATGTATGTTTTTTTCTGTTGTCTCACCACAGTGACATACAATGCCGTCACGGACGGCATATGTCAGATTCATTCCCTCACCTCTATGAGAGAGAAAATCTACAACACGAAGAGAGTGTATTTCATGCTCAAATGGAGGAAATCCTGCATTGACTCTCATCTCACTTATTATTGATTCTCCTAAATGTCCAAATGGAGTGTGTCCTAAATCATGTCCCATTCCAATTGCCCAAGCAAGCTCTCCATTTAAAGATAGGCCTCGACTTACAGTCGATGCAATTGATGCAACATGAAGGCAGTGCTCCATTCTGGTGCATATGTGATCATTGCTGGGTGCATAAAAAACCTGAGTTTTATGTTTCAACCTTCTGAAAGCTGAAGAATGAATTATAGCTGTGGTATCCCTGTAGTATTGACTTCTCACATCTCGTACTCTCTTCTTCTCTCTTTTTTGAAGTTGCTGATCTGAAAGTTCATTTAGTAAGTTCTTATTAATCATTCCCATACCCCGTAAATTATGATATCATTTAATAATCAAAATTTCCACTAAGGAGTTCGTATATGAATAGTTTTCTATTGCAAACACTTGTACTGATATCATATTTAATATCACTCTTTATTATAATTCACTTTCTTTTTTCAAAAGAAGGAGGATATTGGATTGTCCCGTTGCTGCTAAACATATTCTTTGTATCTCTTCAAGGATCAATAATTATAGACAACAATGGCGGACAGCTACCATTTGATAATAAAATATTAGAAGATCTGCCAATTTACTTTACAACCAATGCGGGTTATTACATTTTTTTAATTATTTCTTTATTGTGGTTATTTATGGTACTAACAATGCATTATGGCATTGGCAAGAATAAAAAGCCTGTTGAAAAACGAAAACAGATGATGAAAAAAAACTATTACGGTGCTCTATATACTGAAAAAATTGAAAAAAGAGAATTCAAAAACAGAAAGAAGAGCCGTGAGTTACATAAACTTTATGGAGCTAAATCACCCAGTGTGACCCAATATTCAAAAGAATGGATTGATAGCTTTGATAAGACTTAAGGATTTGGTATGAAGAACTATTTTTTTTGTGGAATAAAACATTCAGGAAAAACAACACATGCAAAGATATATGCGAATACTATTGATATTCCTGCATACGACGCAGATGATTTAATATTAGAAATGATAAATGGTTATACCATAAGAGAATACTATCGAGAGTTTGGAAAGCTTGCTTTTTTATCAAAAGAATACTCAGCTATAAATAATTTTTTAACAGAGAACAAAGAAGATAAAGTCTTATCTCTCGGTGGTGGCGTCTGCGACAATGATGATACCATGAAACTTCTAAAAAATAACGGAATCATTATATTCATAAGAGTTAATGAAGAGACTCTGTATAAAAGAATTATTGCACATGGTATTCCACCATTTCTTGAGGGCTCTCCTAGAAAGAAATTTCATGAACTCTTCATAGATAGAGAAGAAAAATATCTAAAATATTCAGATATAGTAATAGAAGTACAAGATGCTTCTATCTCAGAGACTGCTCAAATTATTAGAGCAGAAATAGGTAAATGGAAATAAAAATGGCACACAACAGTTTTGGAAAAAATATAAGCATCACCACATTCGGAGAATCACATGGACAGGCAGTAGGAGTTGTAATTGATGGTTTGAAACCCAATTTCCCTCTTGATTTGGAATTTGTTCAAAGTGAGATGGACAGAAGAAGACCTGGAGGCAATTCCCTTGGAACACCTCGAAAAGAATCTGATACCATAAAGGTTTTATCAGGTATTTATCAAGGTAAAATAACAGGAACTCCTCTGACCATGATAATTGAAAACACCAATCAAATATCAGCAGATTATTCAAATATTGAAGATGTATTTAGACCCGGTCATGCAGATTATACTTACTTCAAGAAGTATGGTATAAGAGACCCTCGTGGTGGTGGAAGATCCAGTGGTAGAGAGACTTCAGCTAGAGTTGCAGCAGGTGCTGTTTCAAAGCTCTATCTCAAAGAAGCAGGCATAAAAATTGAAGCTGCTATAACACAGATTGGAAATATCAAATTAGATAAAGATGAGATAAAATGGGAAGAAAGAACATCCAATGAGCTATACTGTCCTAACAAGAAGAAAGCAGAATCAATGGCAGCATTGATAAATGACTTGAGAGATAGAGGCGATAGCGTTGGCGGTATAATTGAATGCAGAATTACCGGACTTCCTGTTGGACTTGGAGATCCTGTTTTTGATAAAATCGAAGCAGTACTTGCTCATGCAATAATGAGCATCGGAGCTACCAAGGGTTTTGAAATTGGAGAGGGCTTCAATGCAGCTACTATGCATGGTTCTCAAAACAATGATCAACGAAACAGTGAGGGATTTTTGACAAATCACTGTGGTGGAACATTGGGAGGAATCAGTACAGGACAGGACCTTGTATTCAGAGTAGCTTTCAAACCAACACCATCTATCTCACTACCACAGAGAACTGTAAACAAAGAAAACCAAGATACGACAGTTGTAATCGAAGGTCGTCATGACCCTTGCATCTGTCCACGCGCAGTTGTTGTTGTAGAAGCAATGAGTGCCATAGTTATATTAGATTTATATTCACAATTATCCTTGGAGGCTAATTAATTGAACGACACTCCCTTAATTGTACAAAGTGATAAAACATTACTTTTAGATGTACACCATGAGCAATTTGACGAATGCAGAAATGAAATTTCTACTTTCTGCGACCTTATTAAAAGTCCCGAACACATACATACATATGCAATAACACCGATTTCTTTATGGAATGCCGCTTCCTGTGGAATTGATAGCAAGAAAATAATTGCAACATTGACAAAATGGTCAAGATTCCCCATTGCAGAATCAATCAATTTCTTCATTGAAGATATTTCATCCAGATTTGGTAAATTGATTCTGATGGAAGATGATAGAGAGGAAGCTCTAAAAAGAAGACAGGAGACTCCTGAAAAGAAAGTTGAGAAGCCTCTAACAAATGAAGAAATTGACGAGCGACTGAATAAATATCTTAAGCAGAAAACTGAAAATTCAAAACGTAAAAAAGAATTAAATAAGAAAAAGATAGAAGGAAAGAAACTCACAGAAGAGGAAGAAGTTCTTCTCAAAGAACTGTCCAACCCTGTTGGATCACTCATCGAAGAAGATAATAAAAAAGAAGGAGTTCTGTCTCCTTTTGAAGAGACCTATCTTCTCAAAATAACTGATAGTCTTATTTATAGAATCATTGAAGCAAACAGAACTTTTGACGACATATTATTTAAAGCGGGAAACCAAAGTTTTGCACTGAGAAAGCTCTCTAGAGGAGAGGTCAAAGTAAGATTGATAAATCTTGGATATCCTGTAGATGATAGAATCCCTTTGAAAACAGGGATACCTATTGATGTTGATTTCAGCAAAACAACTTCAGATGGTAAAGAATTTGCAATCAGAGAATATCAAAAGAAAGCAGCTGATGCATTGATTGGTCAAGGTGGACCTGGTTCTGGTTATGGAACTGTTGTTCTTCCTTGTGGTTCAGGTAAGACTGTCATTGGTATGGAAATACTGAGACGTCTTTCAACAAGAACTCTAGTTGTTACAACTAACGTAGCAGCAGTTCACCAATGGATAAATGAACTCCTTGATAAAACAACTTTGACCAAAGATGAGATCGGTGAATACACCGGCGAGAATAAAAATGCAAAACGTGTTACAGTATGTACATACCAAGTTTTGACTTGGAGACCTGATAAAGTTGGTCCCTTCCCTCATTTTGAGTTATTAACAAAAGGTGAATGGGGACTCATCATTTATGATGAAGTACATATGTTACCAGCTCCTGTTTTCAAAGTTACAGCAGAACTTCAATCATTGTATCGTGTCGGTCTTACAGCAACTCTTGTAAGGGAAGACGGAAAAGAAGATGAAGTTTTCTCATTGGTAGGTCCAAAACGTTTTGATGTACCATGGAGCGAATTGGAAACAACAGGCTTCATTGCACAAGCTTTCTGCTATGAAATGCGTGTACCTCTACCTTTAGACCAAGAGGTTCCATATGCCCTAGCAAACAAACGTGAGCAGTTTAGAATAGCCAGCGAGAATCCTAGGAAGCTTGAAATTGTTAAGCACTTACTCGAAAAACATGAGGGTGAATTCATACTTGTAATTGGACAATATCTATCTCAGTTGAAAGCTGTAGCTAAAGAGATAAATGCACCAATCATAACAGGAGCAACATCCAACAAAAAAAGAGATGAGCTTTATACAAAGTTCAGAACTGGTGAGTTGAAGGTTCTTGTTGTATCGAAAGTAGCTAACTTTGCAATCGACCTTCCTGATGCATCAGTAGCCATACAGTTATCTGGTACATTTGGTTCTAGATCAGAAGAAGCTCAGAGACTTGGAAGAATTTTACGTCCTAAAGACATAAACAGTAATTTCTACTCTCTGGTGACTCAAAATTCATCTGAGGAAGAATTTGCATTGAATAGACAGAAATTCCTTGCTGAACAAGGTTATCGTTACTCTGTAGAAGTTTATGACAAATAGGTATATAATTAACAATAGTTCAAATAATCAATTCTCAACAATTGATAGTAATTACAAGGAGAACTGACCAAAAATATTTGGTTAATAATTTTTATGAATAAAGAAACAATTTTTTTTAAGAAGTGGCTTGAAGATTTAGACAATGAGAAGTTTTACTATTTTGCAAGGAATTTCCTTCCACTGGTAACAACTCCTTATAATCAAATTGAAGTCAGTGAACAGCTTGTGTCTTTTTTCTTAAATGAAGAAAATTCAAATACAATGTTGAGCACTATTGATGAAATAGACAGTCTCCTAATTGCGTTGTTCCATATCACAGGTGGTGCCAAATCATCTGATATTCTTAAACTATTGAGACCTTTTGAAAAAGCAACAAATACTGAAGATAACAACTTCACTTTCTACACATATTTCAACAACAATCCAAATATTGAAGAATTTGATTATGTAGAAATAATTGACCACATATCATCTCTTGCAAAAAGGATGATAATACTATCAAGAAATGGAGGATTTTTTTTGAATCCAATATTTGGAGAGAAGCTCTTAAATAGAGCATCTCTTCTACCATTTATTGAAGTTGGACTGAAAGATAAAGATTATTTTGAGAATAGAAACTATATATCCTCTGAATTACTTAGAGGCTATTTCAGTATAATGAAGATCAATCAAACTTTAACATTGAATCAAAAAAAGAACATGCTACCTCCTCTGTTTCCAACATATGAAGCAGATGATATCATAGCTATTTCAGATATAATTGATAAGATGCTTCTTGATTTAAACATCTTCACACCTTTTGATAGTGTTGAATATGAATTACTTCAAAACTTGATTGATCTATCTGATTTTGAGTTATCAATATTGCTGATAGCCAACTCCATTTCTCCAATTTTCGAAACAGAAAATTCAACATTTAAATTTGCTGCCGAACTGTTGAGATATTCTCTTACAATCAAATGCTTCTCAAAAACATCTTTTGTACTTTTGATAGAGGCTCTTTCTATCAAATATAGCGTTGCAGTTGATGATTCATTCATACAGAATTTAATTGATTTGAAGATATTCAATAAAACAAAGCATGGTTACTTTATAAGTGATATTCAGACAAAAAAAGATATATCAGAGACTCTAGTTTTTGACACCGATCTTTCTGTAAGATATCTAGGAGGTAGAGCTAAGGGTGATATTCTTTGGAGATTCACTCAGTTATCAAGTCTTGATACTCAAACAATATATCAACTTACAAAAGAAGATTTTCGAGATGCTCTTGATAGCCTTCTCAAAAAAGATGATGTATATAACTATGTCATCAAGAACAGTTTCAGTGGCGTCAACTGTCCTGCCTTGAAGTACCTTGATTTAGTGGAGAGACAGTACAGCCAGATTTCAATTTATGATGGTATTGTGATCAAGGGAAATGAAAGAGTTGCAACAATACTCAGCTCTCATCCTGACCTTCAGGTCCACATCATCTCAAAATTGAGTGACAATATATTTTTGATGCGTCGTGATACTGAAAGTGATTGGACTCGTATCATTGAGACAGCAGGTCTTCTTGTTCCACGTAGAAAAGGCGATATCATTCAAAGTGATACTTTCTTTACCAATGAGCAATGGAGAGTTGGCAAGGGCTATCATTTAAAACCTGAACAACTTGGACTGATTCATAAGATCTCACAACTCAGTTTGAACGAGAACATTGATATGGCTGTTTTCACAAATCCTTTGGCTCAAAAGACCTTCTCTTCAAAGAAGATGAAGATTGCTATCGAGCTGTTGGACTGCAGAAAAGAAGAGAAAGATGATTTAAAATCTAGATTATCTCTATGCATGATAATTAACAAATCTCAACTTGCTGCACCACAGATTCTCGACACAAATATAAGTGCCAGTGGCTTTGATTACAGAAGAAAGGTCAATGTATTCAAGATGGCATCAAAGGCAGCTGGAACCATCGTAAAAATTGGCTACATGAAGCATGAGTTCTTGATGGTTGTTGATAAGGTTAAGACCCTAGGTAACAATGAATACAATGTTGAAGCAAGACGTCTTCCAACCTTGGAGCCTGTTGATCTTCCAATAAATAAAATATTCTTTGTAAAGATCACAAACTACATAACAGACTAAAATATTTAGATACAATATAATTATCAACTAGGCAACCTCTTATAAATACTTGATGCATTTTATGAGAGGTTGCTCTATTTTATTGTTTCAGAATTCAGAGAGTGTGAAATTCAAATCACTTCTTATCTGCATCTTCAAGGATGTCATAAAGTTTGTTCTTAAAATCATCAACTTCAATTGGTTTTGCAATATGAGCATTCATACCACAGTCCATACATCTTTTGATGTCCTCAAGAAAAGCATTTGCAGTCATGGCAATGATTGGTATGCTTTTGCTATCAGCTTTTTCAGAACTTCTTATAGCTCTGACCATATCATAACCATCCATAACAGGCATCTGAATATCAGTAAGAATGAAATCATATGTTCCAGGTTCTGAATTCAAATATTTATCCAACCCATCCTGACCATTGTATTCCATATCGTATGTCAACTTGAATTTATCCAAAATTTTGGATGCAAGAAGCATGTTTACTTTATTGTCTTCAATGAGCAGACCATTGTGATTTGCAAGAACCTTTTTGTATCTGATCTCTGAATGTTTCTTATGAACCACTTCCTTCTTGCTCTTATTGCAGTCTTGAGTCTTAAAAGACACCTCAATTATGGTTTTGGTTCCTTTTGAGAGCTCACTTTCCATGTTGATGGTTCCTCCCATAATAGCTAAATTCTTCTTAACTATTGGAAGTCCAAGACCCGTTCCTTCAATATTATTGACATCTGAAGTTGATGCTCTATAGAAAGGATTGAAAGCATTTTCAAGACCTTCCTCATCCATACCTATTCCATTATCTTCTATAATAATTTTCCATTGATTGTATTTAGAATCATCAGTGGATTCAATATCCTGCACACCAACTTTTATAGTTGCACTTTCAGGAGAGAACTTGATTGAGTTATTTATCACATTCTCCAAAATCTTACTGAATACAACTTTATCAAAGATTATGAAAGGATTTTTTATATCAAGGTCAACCTCGAGATTTTGATTCTTCTGATTCATAAGAGCTCTCATTCTATCAAAGATCTCATTCAGTACCTCTCGAGCATCATAGGGCAAATTATTGAACACTATTTTGTTGCTTTCAATTCTACTCATATCCAAAATATCATTGATCAATGAAAGCAGATGTCTTGAAGAGTCTTTGATGATATTGAGGCTCTGAAGAACCTGCTGTTTGTCATCGATGTTATCAAGTGCCAAATCATTCATGCCAATTATTGCATTCAATGGAGTTCTTATATCATGGGACATCGCAGATAGAAATGTTGTCTTGGCAATGTTGGCACTCTGTGCAAATTCGAGAGCTTCAGCAAGTTCTTTATTCCTATCTTCATTCTCCTTGGTTAATTCTGTTATATCATCCCAAAATTCTGCAAACACTCTGGGTTCACCTTCAATTCGGATGATCTTAGCACGTTTGATCCTCTCCTCACCTTTTTCATTTTTAAGTTTGAATATGGTTATTGCAGAGTCCTTTTTCTCAAGCATGTTATTGTAAACGCCTTCCAAATTTTGAGCTCGTTGGAAGGGGACATTTAAAGCTATACTCAAATCCATCAAAGAGTCCTCTATTGATGTTACCAAAGTATGACCTTCAAATTGATAAAAGCTATCATCGGTTCTATGAGCAATCATCTCATCATTTGTGAAATCCATTCTGGTGAAGAGCTCATAGCTTTGATCAGATGACAATTTGAGCATCTGCTCATTCTTTACATCAAGATCTACATTTTCACCACCTACAAATGCCATGAGATCATTTGTTTCTGGATTCTGAATTATCGTGAATTTTAATTTTATATAGAGCCTTTTCCCAAAGATATTCATTCGTAAGGTTTTTTGATTTTCAGAAATTCCCTTCTGGAAATTAGAACTCAAAGTTTTTACATAATTTTCCTGTATATCATGTGATACTTTTTCATCAATGATGCTCGCATAAAATCTATCAATCAATTCTGATTTATCAATGCTTGCAATGCGATCATCTGTACTAGAAAATTCCAAAATTTTATTATCTTTGGTAATATTTACAATTGCATAAATCAGTTGACTTGAATTTCTTATCTTTTGAAATGAGAGTTCATCTTGATATCGTTTTTCTGCTAACTTGAACTTTGTTATATCACGAGATGATCCAAGTGCAATATTCATATCTTTATTTTCTTTTTCAAGAAATGTCATCTCTGTATGTGACCACAGCCAGTCTGACTTCTTATTGGGTCTTGATCTATATTCTCCTGAAGCTTGCATTGCTCCATTTTTTATTTCTTCAAAGATACCATCAAAGATTTTTAAATCATCGGGATGTATTTTTTTTCTGTAAAACTCTCGGGGCTCAACTTGATAATCTGTTATCACATTGAATAGATTCTTATTCATTGTAATTTCATCTTTTTCTATATTGTACTCCCAAGAGGTGATATTGTTCTTATCAAGTATCGTTATGAATCTTGATTCAAGTTTTTTGAATCTATTTATATCATTGCATGTTATTATTATTTTTGTTCGAGAGCTCTCATCATCATAGATGGCAGACATCTTGACCTCACGCCAAGAATATCCGTCAGTTTTAAATTTAATCTTGCTATCAAAACTTATATAATCATTTCTACCAGATAGAATTCTATAGAAACTTTCTTTATATGCATCTATAAATTCAGGATGAAAGATTTCAAATGTTTTTTCAAAAGTTACAAATTCCTCACCAAAATCCAAATCCAAAGATTCTTTTCCAGCTTTGTTGACATGAATCAACTTGCTCTTGATATCGTAGTTGAAATAAATAAGATTTGCATGAGCTAAAGCCTTATCAAGCTGCTTCATTGTCAGCTGATTATTTTTCTCTCCATTAACAAGTTCAGTAACATCGTTTATATATCTTATATAAGCCTGTCTATCGTCCCAATCTATTTTTTTATAGCTTAAAGTTAGGTATCTATCAATTGATTCAAAATATGAAACATTTTGTTTATTAGAAGTGATTGTATCCTTATCTGAAACACCAGATATATCACTGTCATCCTCTGCACCCCAAGATTTATCATACAGAAGATTGTATTTATCATTCTCATCACAATTTTTTAAGATCTGATCTCCTATTTTATTGGACCTCAATATTTCATTGCTTTCAATATCTATAATAAATACAGCAGAATTGATCCCATTGATAATTTTATCTTTTAAAAGAGCCTCACCAGTTTTATATTCATCCAGTATCTGCAATTCCTGAGGTTTCAAGTCATGGAACATTCCAATGAGTCCCACAACAAGATTTCCCTCATACAATGGCACTTTTGTTGTAGATACATGATAATGTTTGTGCTGCATTTCATGAATTGGTGTGCGAACTTCATATGTTGCACCAGTGAAAACAATGGAATCAGCTTCCTGAAAATATTCTGCATCATCCCTAGAAATAAAATCAAAATCATCCAAGCCAATCAGTTCTTCTTCTGTTTCGAAACTTATGGCTCTCAAAAATTTAGAATTTGCGCCAAGATATTTGCCATCTCGGTCTTTATAAAAAATTGCGAGAGGAAGGTTTTCAAATACAGCTTTATTTCTCAAAACATCTTTAATCTGTATCTTCTCATTTACTACAGCCATTTCTCTCACTCTCCAATGTAATTCGTCATTATGCAATCAACCAAACTGAATGTTTTTGTCTGGTTGAATCATTAAAATGGTAGAAAATTATATTATTTTGTCATTCATTATTTATTATATGTCATAATTAGGATTTTTTGTAAAAAAAAAACTAAAATTGCTAAAATTAATAAAAATTTATTATAATAGCAGTTGAAGTCTTTAAAAAACAATCATATTTCTTATATTTTTGTATCAGTTGACAACAAAATAAATATAAATTGGTATTTTTGTTGAAAAAATTCCATTATTCACTTTAAATAATCACTCAAATTATTATAAAGTTATTTCACTAGCGAAGGTTCATATTCTTCAATTAAATAAGTCTAACCAATAGAACACGAAAGAATCCAATCGATTGAAATCAATTGATATCATCCCCCCCCAAAAAAAACATACCAACTCTGCAATTTTACTGCATATTTGATACGTTCTTTTCTCTAGATTCCAACAATCATCTAAAGTTTAGAATTCAGGTTTGATCCAATGTGGATAATGATATCCTGTAAATGCTTCAAACTGGAGTTTTCCTTGTTCAAGTAACATTCGCTTACCATTATAAGTACTGCATCCTGCTGCAGAAGCTTTTTTTAAAAACTCTGTATAGTCTGGCTTGTAAATCAAATCATAGACGAATTCCTTTCCAGTAAATTCAAAATCAGGAACAGGGCTCTGACCCATGGTCTCTCCCATTCCAATCACTGTTGTTTGAACAACTAGATCCACCTTTCCTTCATATTTTTTAACATTCTCAAGAGTGTCCCAACTGCTCATTGTCTCTTCTGCAAGATGAATAGCTTTTTCTTTTGTTCTGTTGACTACAGTGACCTTCACATGATGATTTTTAAGAGCCCAAACTACAGCTCTAGAAGCACCACCTGCTCCGATTACCAAAGCAGTTTTTATTTTTTCTTCTGCTATCTCAGTTTCAATTGGAGCTAAGAAACCATAATAATCAGTATTGATTCCCTTCCACATGCCTTGAATTCTTGTGACTGTATTGCAAGCTCCAATCTGTTTTACCTCTCGACTGATTTTTCCAAGATATGGTAATACATCTCTTTTATGGGGAACTGTTACTGAAAAACCATGAATTTGAATCAATTCAGCAAGTTTGAAGAATGTTCTTACCTTATCAACAAGGAATGGAACATATATTGCATTGTAATGAATTGAGTCAAAGCCTGGATTGTGTATCTTAGGAGATGCTGTCTGTAAAACAGGATTACCAATGATGCCATAAACATTTGTTCGGGAATTAACCATATCGGCTCTGTACAACAGTTTGAGGTCTTTAGGAGTCAACTGACCAGGTGCAGTTTGATTTTCTGATGCAAAAGTTAGCATAGAACCAATCTTTTTGTATAATATTCTTGTGCAAACACCATAATCGCCCATTGCAACAACAATTTTTTCTTTTACATCTTTCAATTCCTGTTGAATTCTAAATATGGTCACAACATCCACAATATTATTGGGTGTAACTGCTACTTTAGGAATATCTCCTTTCTTAGCAAGTTTGGTGATCTTTCCAAAGAGTTCTGCTGGTACTTTTTCGAAATCATGATAACTTCTTATTATTCTGATTCCTTTGGCTCTTAATTCAGATTCAAAATCATGACGAACATCAGTCTCTGCATCCTTAACTTTCAAATCAGATTTTTTGACATCGTCTTCAATATCTACATAACTGAAGTCACCCTTCAAAACGATATCACGCAAAATTGATATTCTGGTTTTATCATTTAGTTTTGAAGCACCACCATCACAGATTCTTCTAAAAGTAGCAATAGTTGGTAATGCACATAGGCGAGGAAAGATCTGTGCGCTTACAAGCTCACCCTCTTCTAATAAATCTAATCTTAATTCGACCATGTCGATATATTCTTTATTTCTTTCTACTTGTTTTAAAGCGGCTGTTAATGTTCGCTCACTGGTGGTTAAACAGATCAACTGAGATTCTCCTTGTTGTCATTGAAAACTACATTATGATATGCTATATAATAACCGTAAAACAACCAACTATCAACACACTAATGGAGAAAAACTAATGGGAACCCTACAAGTTCAGGATATAAATCTTGCTTTTGGAGACAGAGACATCCTTTCTAATATAAATTTCACACTAAATGAAAAATCACGATGCGCACTTGCAGGTGGTAATGGTAGTGGAAAGACAACACTTTTGAAGGTTATTTGCAATATAATTCCCTCCGATAGCATCAAATGTAGCATGACAAAAGGTCTCAGAGTTTCATATCTTCCTCAAAGTGATATCGTTTTTGAAGGTGCCACTTTATATGAAGAAGTTGAAAAAGGTTTTTTCCGTTTTAACGATATGTTGATACGAAAAAAAGAACTGGAGAACAAGCTCTCTCATATAAAAGAAGGAGACAATGTTGATTCAGAACTTCTGGAGTTGCATGAGATACAGGAAGAACTTTTAAACAGTGGATACTTCGACCGTAAGATAAAAATTGAACAGATTCTCAAAGGTCTTGGCTTTGAAAGCCATGATTTATATAGAGAATGCAGTGAGTTCTCTGGTGGATGGCAGATGCGTATAGCTCTTGCAAAAATCCTTGTTGAGAATCCTGATATGATGTTCTTAGACGAACCTACCAACTACCTAGATATTGAAGCAAGAATCTGGCTCAAGAACTACCTCAAAGTTTATAAAGGTGGTTTGATGCTTGTATCTCACGATCAAGATTTTTTAGACGAAACAGTAAATGAAGTTTATGAACTGTTCAATGGTCACCTTACAAAATATGTAGGTAACTATTCAAGTTATGTTCGTCAAAGAGAAGTTGAGCTCGAACAGAAAGAAAAAGAATGGAAAAGACAGACTGAGATGTTTGAGAAAACAGAGCAGTTCATTGAGAAATTCCGATACAAAGCTACCAAAAGTAAGCAAGTACAGAGCAGAATCAAGCAACTTGAAAAAATTGAAATTGTGCAAGTTCCATCTCATCTGAAGAAGATGCACTTCACTTTCCCAGAAGCTCCACACAGTGGTAATGAGGTACTCAAGGTAAATAATCTTTCTAAAAGTTATGGCGAACATCACATTTTCAACGATCTTTCATTTCTTGTCAGCAAAGGTGACAGACTTGCAGTAACAGGTCGTAATGGTGAAGGTAAATCAACATTGCTCAGAATGTTATATGGTCAAGATAAGGACTATGAAGGTGAGATCATAAATGGTACAGGTGTGAAGATTGGTTATTTTGCTCAGGATACTGAAAAAACTTTGAACCCATCAAACGATCTTATGGAAGAAATTGCCTCCGTAACACAGACCTCTGATTTACCAAATCTAAGAAACTATCTCGGAGCTTTCCTATTCTCAGGTGATGAGGTATTCAAAAAGATCAGTGTTTTAAGTGGTGGTGAGAGATCAAGAATAGCACTTCTAAAAATATTGATGAATCCAGTTAATCTTCTAATTTTAGATGAACCTACAAACCACCTTGATATAAATTCAAAGGATATGTTGATTGAAGCTCTTAAGGGATATGATGGAACCATGATTTTTGTATCTCACGATACCTATTTTATTGAACACCTTGCAACCAGAATTCTTTATTTATCAGAAGATGAACCAACTTTCTACGAAGGTGATTATCACTATTTCAAAACCAAACTTGAAGAAAAAGAAAAAGTTGAAAATGAGACAAACAACAGCTCTCCAGACGGTGAAGAAGAAGAGATAAGCACCGGTGCTCTGAGCTACAAGGCTCAAAGAGAGAAAAACAATAGACTCAACAAGCTCATCAAGACCAATGAAAAACTTCTTGAAGAGAATGAGATACTTTCTGATAAAGTCAGCTCTCTTGAAAATGAGATGGGAAAGGTTGAGGTCTACAGCGATGCAGAGAAAATAACAAAAGTCATGGCAGATAAAGAAGATCTTGAGAGTCAAATTGAAGAAAAAGAGGAACTCTGGATGGAGAATGAAGAAGAAATTGCTTCACTCAAAAAAGAGTTAAATCTATAATGAATATGAGTCTAAATAAATATTTTGATAAGATTGTATTGGCATCAGCATCCCCTGCCCGTAGGCAGATATTGCTTGACGAGGGGCTAGAGGTTGAAGTCAGACCTACAGACAGTGATGAAAGTCTTGATGATTTGAAACATTTAAAAATCGAAGAGCAGATTGAAAAACTTGCAAAACGGAAATTAAAATCATATGAGATGCAATATGGCCTAGCAGATATTCCTGTTCTTTGCTGTGATACTCTAGTTTACTTTGAAAACACTTTGGTAGGTAAGGCAAATAACAAAGAAGAAGCCTTTGAAACACTGCTGAAATTCAGCGATAAGCATCAGATTGTCTATACCGGTTACAGCTTGTATCTACCAAAATTTGGTACATACAGTGGTTGTGATGAAGCAACTGTTCTTTTCAAACACCTAGATCCTGAATTTGTAAGAAATTACATAGAAACAGGAGAATGGGAAGGTGCTGCTGGTTCCTACAGAATACAGGGTAAAGGTAGAGCATTAATTAAAGATACTTTAGGTGATTTTAACACCATTGTGGGGTTGCCACTTTCAGTCATTTCTGATTTAATGAAGTCAACTCTGTCCTAGATAGAGAAATTTCCGCTCCTTACGGAGTGAGATATATACGAAGGGTGACGACCCTGCAATAGCAAAGTGCGCTAGAGCTTGTTTTTGTCGTCAGTATAGGAGGATATTATGTCCGTAGTTACAATGAAAAGCCTATTAGAATCAGGCGTACATTTTGGTCACCAGACCAAAAGATGGAATCCAAAGATGGCACGTTACATTTTCTCACAGAGAAATGGTATTCATATCATCGATTTACAGAAGACTTCAACTTGTATTGTTGAAGCTTACGATGCAGTTCGCAATATCGTAAAAGATGGCAAGACTATCTTATTTGTTGGCACAAAAAAACAAGCTCAACTTGTTATTGAAGAAGAAGCTAAACGCTGTAACATGCCTTACATCAACAATCGTTGGTTAGGTGGTATGTTAACAAACTTCACAACAATCAAAAAATCAATCGCAACATTAAAGAAAATTGAAAAAATGGAAAGCGATGGTACATTCGAATCTCTAACAAAGAAAGAAGTTTCTTTATTAACAAAACAAAAAAGTAAATTAGAGAAAAACCTTGGTGGTATCAAGGATATGAAAGAATTACCTGGGGCTGTATTCATTATCGATACAAAGAAAGAAGCAATTGCTGTAACAGAAGCTAAGAAATTAGGTATCCCTGTAGTAGCTGTTGTTGATACAAACTGTGATCCAACAGATATCACTTTCCCAATTCCTGGTAACGATGATGCTATCAGAGCTATTTCATTGTTCGTAGAAATTATTGCTAACGCAGTAGTTGATGCAGATAACGAAACTGGTATTCAAATTGTAGAAACATTGACAGATGAAGCTGAAGAAAAAGAAGAAGTTGCAGAAGTTGAAGAAGAAGTAGTATTCTCTTCAGACGAAGATCTTTCAAATTTCGAAGCTACAGATAAGGAAGAAGTTAAAGAAGAAGAAGTTGTTACAGCTGTAACTGACGGAATCGAAGTTGACGAAAAAACTTTATACCAAGACTAGGAAGGAATATTATGGAAATTAAAGCTGCTACAGTTAAAAAATTACGTGACGCTACAGGCGCAGGTATGATGGATTGTAAGAAAGCATTAGTAGCTGCTGAAGGCGATTTCGCTTTAGCAGAAAAGCACCTAAAAGAAATGGGTCTTGCTGCTGTTGCTAAAAGAGCTGACCGTGCTACTGAAAACGGTAGAATTTTTACTAAAATTACACCAAAGAAGGCTGTTTTACTTGAATTAACTTGTGAAACTGACTTTGTATCAGGTAATGAAGACTTTGCTAAACTTGGTGAAGATATGATTGATGTAATTATTGAAAAAAATTACACAAGCATTAATGAAGAACTTGAACTTATGGTTAAGAACTTAATCGCTGTTATCAAAGAAAACATGACTGTTAAAAACGTTCTTGTTTTTGATCTAGCAGATAATGATTTTGCTACAACATATATTCATGGTGCTGGCGAAAAGGGTGTTCTTGTTGAATTCAAAGCTGATAAAGCTGAAGCATTCGAAAATGAAGAAATCAAAGAATTCTGTCACGATTGTGCATTACACGTAGCAGCTTTCACACCTACTTACCTAAAACCTTCAGAAATTCCTCAAGCTGATATTGATGAATTAACTGGAATCTTCACAAAGCAAGCTCAAGGTATGGGCAAACCTGAAAAGATCATTCCAAATATCGTTAAAGGTATGTTAAACAAGAACAACGCTCAAGTTTGTTTCTTACAGCAGGCATTTGTTAAAGATGACAAAATGTCAGTTGAAGCAAAAATGAAGCAGGTAGCAAAAGCTGCAGGATTTACATTAGAAATCACTGGTTTCCAAATGTTCTCAGTTGGCGCTTAAGTCTGATTAATACTTAATAATTGAAAGCTCACTGGTGCAAACTGGTGAGCTACTTGTTAAAAAGAGGTAAATTATGGAATCTATAATAAAAACTTGCGAAAGTAAAATGCAAAAGACAGTTATTGCCTTAAATAACGAATACACCACTCTAAGAACTGGTCGTGCAAGCTCTGCTTTATTCAACAACATCAATGTTGAATACTATGGTGCTCAAACTCCTTTATCTCAGGTTGGTACCATCAGTGTTCCTGAAGCAAGAATGGTTGTTATTCAACCTTGGGACAAAACAGTTCTTCCTGCAATTGAAAAAGCTATCCTAAAGAGTGATTTAGGATTGACTCCTAACAATGATGGAAAATTAATCAGAATTAACTTCCCTGCTCTTACTGCTGATCGTCGTAAAGACCTAGCCAAACAAGCTAAACAAATCGCAGAAAAAAGCAAAGTTTCAATTCGTAACATTCGTCGTGAAGCAATGGATGAAATCAAAGCATTGGAAAAGAAATCTGAAATCAGTGAAGATGAACAGAAGACTGCAGATGCAAAAATTCAAAAGTTGACTGACCAATATGTTGCAGAAATTGGCGAAGTTTCAGCTGCTAAAGAAAAAGAAATCATGGAGATCTAGTATGGATGACAAGGACTTAATACATCTTGGAATAATTATGGATGGTAATGGAAGATGGGCAAGTGCTCGAAATTTACCTAGAACTGCAGGACACCTCGAAGGCTTAAAAGCTTTAAGAAAATGTATTCTCGGAAGTATTTCCAACAATATTAAGTTCTTATCTCTCTATGCTTTTTCTACAGAAAATTGGAAGCGACCTGATCAAGAAGTTAAATATTTACTTAATTTGGTCGCAACCAAATTACCAGCAGAATTAAAATTCTACAATACCAATGGTATTCGAATTTTAGTCAGAGGAGATAGTTCAAACATACCTCCTAAAGTTGCAGCTGCTATCAAAAAAACAGAAGATGCAACAGAAAACAATTCAACTATAACAGTTATTATATGCTTCAATTACGGTGGTCAAAACGAAATTGCTCGGGCCGTCAATGAAATAATTGAAGAAAAAATCCAAGCTCCTATCACACCAGAAATAATAAGGAAACACATCCAATATCCTTTTGTACCTCCTGTAGATATGATTGTTAGATCTGCAGGCGAAAAAAGATTGAGCAATTTTCTTTTATGGGAAAGTGCCTACTCTGAATTTGGTTTTTATGATAAGCTATTTCCAGAGTGGAATGAAGATTTTATAAAAGTGATAAAAAATGATTTCCAAAAACGAACTAGAAAATTCGGAGGTCTTGGTAAATAAATGTCATCTTTTAAAAAAAGATTAACTACAGTTTTAGTAGGTGTTCCAATTGTACTGATTATAGTATTTGCATTACCACAATTTAACCATTTGGCATTTGCTATTGGAGCAACAATATTTGCAATCTTAGGTTCAAAAGAGATGGCAGACATAATTTCAAAGAAAAGCGGTTGCAAATTGAACTTCTCGCCTTATATTGGAGCGGTGTTACCAATTTCTCAATGGTTGTCTATTCAATTTGGATTTTCAAATTTAACAAACCTATTTTTGATTTTTTTAGTTTTATTCTCGTTCTCTAGAGAGATATTCCAGGGAGCAAATCAAGAAAAACCTTTTGATAAATCACTAGAAACAATTGCATATGATACTTTAGTTATAATATATCCCAATTATCTGGTCTCTTTCATCATAGGATTCAGTCTTTTTTACAATGCTTCAGCACTGTATGCTCTGTTCTTTCTACTTGTATTTTCCAATGATATATTTGCTTATATTTTCGGAATTTCATTTGGGAAAAAAACTAAGGGAATTTTCAAGGCAAGTCCAAACAAAAGCTTGGTTGGATTCATTGGAGGCATTTTGAGCTCAATTGCAATTGGCATAATCTGTTACTTCATCATCCCAACCATCTCTGATACTTTTTCGATTCTCTCAACAGCAATAATTGCTTTCCTTGTAGCTATTTCAGCTAACATTGGAGACTTGGTAGAATCGGTAATCAAAAGATCGTCAGAGGTCAAAGATTCAGGAGATATCATTCCAGGTCGTGGTGGCGCACTTGATAACTTAGATTCAATTCTAACCGCAGCACCTGTTTTTTATATTTTATTGCAAATTCTAGGAAGATAAAAAATGAAAAGAGTTATAATTCTTGGCGCAACAGGTAGTATTGGTACTACCTGTTTAAATTCTATTAGAGAAAATAAATTACCTTTAAACGTTGTTGGAATAAGCGCAAATACACAAGTTCAAAAACTTGAAAAAATTGGTGATGATTTCCATGTTAGATCTCTTCATATTGCTTCAAATAGAGCTCATTGTGATTGCTTTGATTATTATAGCTCCATAGCAGAGCTCTTAGATAGCACTGAATGTGATATCGTTTTGAATGGTATATCTGGATTCGAAGGCTTGGCAGCAAGTACAGAAGTTCTAAAAAGAGGTCTGGACTTGGCTCTCGCAAATAAGGAATCTGTTGTATCAGGCGGATCATACATATTCAAGCTCGCAGAGAAGACAGGAAGCAAAATTATCCCTGTCGACAGTGAACATTCTGCAATAAAAGCCCTGCTTGATGCTCACAAAAGCTCCCATGTAGATAAACTCATAATTACAGCAAGTGGTGGTCCATTCAGAACACTTCCTCTTTCAGAATTCAAAAATATAACTGTTGAAAGAGCCCTGAATCATCCAACTTGGAAGATGGGCAAAAAAATCACAATTGATAGCTCCACTCTTGCAAACAAAGCTCTTGAGGTCATTGAGGCTTCCTATCTCTTCAACTTTGATAAAGACCATATAGAAGTAGTGGTCCATCCACAATCCATTGTTCACTCAATGATCAGAATGAAAGATGGCGCTATTTACTCTCAAATGGGAACTCCAAACATGAGCTTACCTATAATTGAAGGTTTGCTTGGTACCTATGATGACTGCAATTTGGTCAAACCACTTGGCTTTGATGCTCTGAGCCTTACATTTGAAAAACCAGATTTCAAGAAATTTCCCCTTTTGAAGATTTCATATGATATACTGGAATCGGGTAAAGGTTATCCAATTGCATTCAATGGATCCAACGAAGTGGCTGTAGTATCATTTTTAGACAATCAAATAACATATCTTCAACTTCAAGATTGTGTTCTCGATGTAATGCAGAATGACTTTTCAATTGCATCTTCCTCTCTTGAAGAATCAATTGAAATAGATAAAAGAGCAAGAGAATTAGCTAGAAACTATATAAAACAATTATAAAATTATGGATCAAATACTTCAAACTCTGATTAAATATGCACTTGGTATAATAGGAGTGGGTACAATTGTAATTCTTCATGAATTCGGACATTTTGTAGCTGCACATATCAATGGTATAGACGTTGAGATATTCTCACTCGGTTTTGGCCCAAAAGTTGTTGGAAAGCAATGGGGAAAGACTGAATACAGACTATCTCTAATTCCTTTTGGAGGATACTGTCGTCTAAAAGGGTCTGATGATTTGACTCATGCTCTGAGTGTGAAAGCAAAACGATTCAAACACATAGAACAGGGCTCTCTTTTCTCTGTGCATCCTTTCAGACGCTTTCTCACGTATTTTGCAGGTCCTCTCACAAATATAATTCTATCAGTGATCCTATGTACAATACTTGCATCACTTTCCTATCCAACTCTATCAACACCATGTTATGTAACTCCTGTTACAGATTATCCATACCTATTTGCAGAATCAGATAGTCCTGCTGGTGAATCAGGTATGTTAAAAGATGATAGAGTTCTGATGATTGAAGACCATACAGTTAGAGATTATCAAGATATGGCATCATTTCTTGCCTCCAACAAAAAACAGAATTTAATGTTTACTGTTCAAAGATATGTAGATGGCAAATCTCATATCCTCAATATTCCAGTATCTGGTTCTCCAAATGATGATGGTACATATCGCTATGGACTGTCCAACATCATGGATCCTATAATAAGCAGTGTTAGATTCTTCAGTCCAGAAGCAAAAGCGGGACTTGAGAAGAAGGATGTGATTCAAAGTGTGAATGGCATTCCGGTTTTCAACAATCTTGATTTACTTACTGCCCTTCACAGTGTTGAGATGGAAGACATAACTTTGAATATAATCAGAGATGATGAGAGCATCGATATAACATACACTCCTGATTTTTCAAATGGCAAGAGACAGAATAAATTCTCTCTTTATTCTCCAACAAGAATAATTGATGGGATGACATTCATTGATGCACTTCCATATGGTGCAAACAATGCTCTTCACCTATTCACTGATACAATCAACACAGTGATAAGCTTGCTCAAAAAACAAAAAGATGATGTCAGACAGGTGTTTACAGGTCCCATGAGAGCAAGTCTCATGATTGGTGACATCACTGTTATGGGATTTGAAAACAGCCTATCATCAGGATTCAGAGCACTGTTCTATCTTCTTGCAGTTGTTTCAATATCCATTGCAATTGCAAATCTTCTGCCTCTGCCATCATTTGATGGAGGACAGATGCTCATAGCCCTTCTTGAGACAATAACAAGAAAGCAGATATCACCAAGCAACTATTGGAGATGCCAACTGTTTGGAATGATATGCGTTATATGTATATTTGCGTTTATGTACTTCATTGATATTCGATATTTCTATTTGGTACACTTAGCCAGTAAGTAAGGAGTCAGCATGCAATACTGTACCATTTTAGTAGACAACAACAGAGGTCAACATCGATTTTTAAAAACTGAACATGGATTTTCACTGTTCTTGAATTATGATGGTAAGAAAATTCTTTTTGATTTTGGATCAACTGATGTGCTGATCCACAATGCAAAAACACTAGATATCGATCTATCTGAAGTAGATTATTTGGTATCATCACACTCTCACTATGATCATATAAACGGACTTCTTGAAGCAGCCCCACTTCTTCATGGTAAGATTCTATACACAGGAAAGAACTTCAGTTTGAAAAAATATGGACGAGTCAAAAACAACAGCAATGAAATAGAATATCTTGGATACAATCTTGATAAAGATTTCTTCAATCGAGAGGAAATAAAAAGAACTGAGGTAGAGAACAAACTCGCTATCACAGAACATGTCTATCTGGTATCGAACTTCACATGTGAGAAGAACTCTGATGCATCTTTCAGAAGATTTGCAGTAATGGAGGATGGTAAGTTGAGGGATGATTACTTTGAAGATGAGGTTGCCATGGTAATTGAACGAGAGACAGATTTGATGTTAATAGTTGGTTGCTCACACCCTGGTATCATAAACATAATCAACAATGTAAACTCATTATTTGATGGTAAGAAAGTCTCAACTGTTATAGGTGGTACACATCTTTCAAAAGAGACTGATGCAAGCATCAATGCCATAGCAAATTCTCTCATCAATTTGAATGTGAAGAATTGTTATTTCTGCCATTGCAGTGGAAAAGCCATATGTGAGAGACTCAAATTAAAGAAGCAGAACAGCTATTATACAGCTGTTGGAACCACCATAATGTTATAATACATACACACCTTTTTGAATATTCAGAGATTCATGTTCACTTACAAATGGTGCTGATATTATTTCAAACATCACAATCAATGCAACCACATATGGTCTTATATTTGAAACATATTGGATTTTTACACATTTATTACTGATATTTTTTTCACAAAAAATTACTATAATTTATTATTTTATTATTTTTTATTGACATATACGACGGTTTTGTTCTAATAATAATACACAGATATCTATAACTGTTTACAAATTGCACACTTTACATATATTGACCATACTAAACAAACAAATCGAGTTGTATATTATAAGTAAGTAAGACTGTTAAGTTTTACCATTTACACTGTGTTTAAATAATTAATAATATAAGGACGTGAAATAAATGAATTTTACACAAAAAGCTACAAGATCTGCAATCGGAGCTGGTATCGATTTAGGCCTAAAGCATGCAAAGAAAAATCCAGAAGACGGAATCAAGGATATCTTGAATATCTTAGGCAAATTCTTCAAACCTACTGAAACAGACAAAGAGATGTCTGGTGGAAATGCTTTCTCAGGTATGATCAGATATATCGATGACCCAGAATCAAAATGGGGAGCTTACGCTAACAAAATCCTTAACAATCTTAATGAAAAACAGATCAAAACTTTACTTCTAAACCTAGGTTATGAAGCAGGTTATAAGGGGCTGGCTCAAGTTAGAGCAACAAGTGAAAAATATGATTGTAACGTTCCTTGGACAATGATTTTTGATCCAACAAGTGCATGTAACAGACACTGTAAAGGTTGTTGGTCAGGTGAATACGGTCATAAAGATTCTTTGACCTTTGAAGAGATGGATTCCATTGTAACTCAAGGTAAAGCACTGGGTACTCACTTCTATCTTATGACTGGTGGTGAACCTCTTGTGAAGAAAGATGAAATTATAAAATTAGCAAGAAAACACAAAGACTGTGTATTCCACCCTTTCACAAATGGTACTCTAGTTGATGCAAAATTTGCTGATGAGATGCTTGAACTTGGTAACATCATTTTGGGCTTCTCTCTAGAAGGTTTTGAAGAGCAGAATGATTACCGTCGTGGTGGTGAATCTTTTGATGCTGTTATGACTGCAATGGATCTATTGCACGAAAGAAAACTGGCATTTGGTATCTCTACATGTTGGACAAAACTTAACTGTGATACTGTTCTTTCTGATGAATTCTTGGATTTAATTGAAGAAAAAGGTGCTCTATATTCATGGTACTTCCACTTCATGCCAGTTGGTGAGAATGTATCCAATGAATTGGTTCCAACACCAGAACAGAGAATCAAATTCCACAAGAGACTGAGAGAAGTTAGATCATGTAAGAATTATCACCAGATTTTCCCAATCGATTTCCAAGGTGATGCTGAATATGTTGGCGGATGTATAGCAGGTGGAAAACACTTCTTACACATCAATGCTTTAGGTGATGTAGAACCATGTGTATTCATCCACTATTCAACTGCAAACATCAAGAGAGACACTCTTCTTGAAGCTTTACAGCAGCCATTGTTCATGCAATATAGACAGAGACAACCTTTCAATGAAAACATGTTGAGACCTTGTCCTATGTTGGAGAATCCTGAGAATCTAGCAGAGATGGTAAAGAATGCTGGCGCAAAATCAACAGATTATCAAGCACCAGAGACAGCAGAACATTTGACAGCTAAGAACATAGAATATGCTAAAGAATGGGCAAAGGTTTCAGAACCATACTGGGAAGAATTGAAGGCTGAAAAAGCAGCAGCTAAATCCGCAAACTAATAAATCAGTATTGTATTGATTACATATTTGAAAATGACTGTAACGAAAGTTATAGTCATTTTTTTATTTGCACAGAATCAACACAGATGATTTCTTTTCTCAGATGAAGAATTATGTAACTTAGCAAAAGAAGTTGATATGAGGATGAATTTTGAGCTCATGATAGCAATCTACAGCTTGACAGTAGATTGAAGTTTTACTTCTTTGGATAGAAAAATAATAAATTTTATTTATTTGTTTGCAGACATATCGTTTACGAGCTCTTCGAAACGCACAATCTCTTTATTGAAGCCCAGATGAATCTTACCAGTAGCACCGTTACGGTTTTTAGCAACAAGAAGTTCAGTATCTTGAATTAGATCTTCACTATCAGATTTTCTGTGAAGCAGCAATACTACATCAGCATCCTGTTCGATAGCACCTGATTCTCTCAAATCACTCAACTTTGGTAATGCACCATCAGTCTGACGACCTACCTGTGATAATACAACAATAGGAATATTCAACTCACGAGTCAGCTGCTTTAACATTCTAGATATGGTTGCAATTTGTTCATGACGTGGAATAGCAGCATTGTTGCTGGCACTTTGAATCAAACCAATATAATCGATAAAAAGAATCTGAATATCTTTCTCTCTCTTCATCTTTCTGGCCTGTGTTCTAACATCAGTTGCTTCCATGTTTGGAGTATCTTGAATGTAAAGTTCTTTAGTAGAAAGAATATCACAAGCATTGATGAGCTGATTCAATTCTTCATTCTTAAGAATACCAGTTCTGATATGACCAAAATTTGTTCTGCTGACTCCAGCTAGAGCTCTTTCAACAAGGCTGTTTGCTGACATTTCTAATGACAAGAATCCAACACGATAGTTATTTCTAACAACCATATTGATTGCAACTGTCAAAGCAAAAGCTGTTTTACCTATTGAAGGACGAGCACCGATGACAACATATTCTTGGTCTTTGATACCACCAGATAGGAATTTATCTAAAAGAGTGAATCCTGTCTGCAGACCTATTCTAACATCACCATTGGTTCGTTTTTCAATATCATTAATTACTGGAATAAGGAGATCTTTAGCATCTTTGTAATCTTTTGCAACATTACCTTTACTTGCTAATAATGATAAAAGGTTCTCACCTTCATCAACAACATCTTTGATATCTTGACTTTCATCGAATGAATTGTCTCTCAACTGATTTGCAACTTTCAGTAGATTTCTTCTCATTGCAAGAGTCTTGATCAACTTTGCATAGAATACTGAGTTTGTTGTAGACGGAACGTTATCAGTCAGAGAATAAATATATTCCATACCACCACAACGATCTAAAAGATTATCTTTTTTAAGTTGGGCAGTAAGGGATATTAAGTCGATAGTTTTAGAGCTATCGCTTTCGTTTAAAGCAAGCATCGCTTGATAAAGATCTTGATGACCTATTTTATAGAAGTCATCCTTTATAAGAATAGCAGATACTTCGAAAAATACCTTACTATCAAGAAGGATAGCTCCTAATAAAGCACGCTCCGCCTCATCATTATGAGGTGGAATGCGGCCTGTTATATCAACCGATGCCATAAAAACCCCTACTCTTCTGTAGCAAGAGTTTCTTCTTTAGCTTCAACTGGTGCTTCTTCAGCAGCAACTTCAGCAGCTTCAGCAGCTTCAGCAGCTTTTGCAGCTCTAGCAGCAGCTTTTTCAGCAGCTTCAGTTGCTTTAGCAGCAGCTTCAGCAGCTTTTTTAGCTTCCATTTCACGTTGTTTGATTACAGCTTCGCTTTCTACAACTAATTTAATTGTAGCGAAGTCGTTTTCATATAAATGAACACGAACGCTATATGTTCCAACCATCTTAACCATTTGAGATGAAATTTCAATCTTCTTTCTTTCGATTTCAATTCCTTCTTTAGCTAATGCATCTTGAACCATTAGAGAAGTTACAGAACCGAAAAGTTTACCTGTATCACCAGCTGATACAACAAGCTTAATTTCTAAGTCATTAAGTCTTTCAGCTAGAGTTGCAGATGCCTGTCTCTTTTCTATTTTTCTCTTTTCAATTGCAGCAGCGCGGCTAGCTACGATTGCCATGTTTGTTTTATTGAATCTAATTGCACTACCTGTAGGTAGTAAATAGTTACGAGCATAGCCGTCTTTTACAACAACTACGTCACCCTCTTCTCCGAGGTTAATTACATCTTGTGTAAGAATAACTTTCATATTGAAAACTCCTTGTCGTTACTTTCTATATGTAACCCATGTCTCGGTCACTCCTAAAACAGGAAGACCGATGACGATCACTATGTTCAAACCTTGTAATAGCATTGTTAAAAAAGCCACTAATACAAATAATTTTAAGGCACTCCACCTATGGTTTTTGAGGTTCAATCGATAGAGCATTATAGCCAATCCTTGAACGGAGTACAAAACTCCCATAAATAAAGCAAAATTCCAAACTGCGATTCTGATTATGCTGTTGTAATCAACTAATTGATCCAGCAAGACCAAAAGCCATGCAGTGAGAAATACCCATACCATTGTTTCTGGTAGTTTCCAGGCAACAACGCGCCTATCAAACCTATCGTCTCCAACATATTTTGGAGTGGCGATACTCATGAATACATTGAACCCAAATATTACAGCACTTAATGGTAAGACCATCATCATCATCACTTCTTTAACCAAAGAATAAAATTCTGTAGTTGAAGTACCGGCTAAAACGCCAGTTGTTGATGTCTGCAAACCCATATCTGTGAAAAGAGTATCCATAATGCTTATTGCAGCAGTATCAATACCAGTTCCAACCTCAGGATGGGAGGAAAAATATATTCCACCGAACACCATAAGTACTGCAATAAATGCAGAGCTTCCAATGTATCGGACCAAAAGTCTATAGTCTGAAAGCAATACCCAAATTATTGAGCAACCTATCAATACTATTGGTAAGAACAATCCAATTGAGAGCAGTCCAAAGTTTGATGCATCTGATAAATTATCCCGTATGGGAATTATCTCAAATAAAAGTACAACTACAAGAAGTACTGCTAATGATGCTAGGCTCTGTTCTCTCTGACCACTTTGATTAAAGTAAATTAGCAATGGCAATACGAAGAAGAAGGACGTAAAACCTAATATATACAATGCCAAACTGAAGGCAAATGCAATACCTAAATTTCTATACTTACTGTTCGTAATGTTTATTGCCATTTATACTCTACTTCTCGAAAGGTAAGTATCCAAGGACACGAGCCTTTTTGATTTCTGCGGTTACAGCTCTCTGGTGTTTTGCACAGTTACCTGTGATACGTGCAGGAAGGATTTTACCTTTTTCTGTTGTGTATCTTTTTAACTGTTCTGGATTCTTGTAATCAGGTGTTGACTTACTTGCACAGAATCTGCAAACTTTCTTTCTGAAATTACCACGACGTTGTGAGTTATTTCTTCTTTCTCTTGGAGCTCTTGTTGTCTCCACTTCGTTTCTTTCTTCACTCATTGTTAATTCTCCTAAAAATTTTTAGAACGGAATGTCATCATCGAAAGCTTCTGGACCACCAATTACTGGTGCAGCTGAGCTTGTTTTTACAACAGAGGATGCAGGTGCAGGCTGTTGAGCACTATTACCTGAATTATAACCACTGTTATATCCGCCAGTTGAATTACCACCCATTTGAGTGTTGCCAAATTGTTGTTGGCTTGCGTAATTATTCTGACCTTGATTTTGACTAAATCCATTATTCTGCCTTGACTGTTGGTATCCCCCAGCATTCTGTTGAGGTGCTCTGGAATTGTTTCCACCAGCACTACCTAGCAATGTCAAAGAGTCGACAATAACCGCTATCTTGCTACGTTTTTGACCATCTTTTTCCCAACTCTGCTGTTCAAGAGAACCTTGCACACCAATTTGTTGGCCTTTTTGTAGGTATTGACTAACGCCTTCGGCTGCTTTACCAAAATATGAACAGTCAAAGAAACTTGCTTGATCTTGCCATGTACCATCTTGTTGCTTTCTACGTCTGTTAACAGCTAGTGTAAAGGAACAGATTGCATATCCGCTATTTGTATAACGCATATCACAAGGTCTCGTAAGTCGTCCAACTAACGCAACAACATTTAAGTCATTTGCCATATTAATACTCCATTAATTTAAAATAATAGTTTATTTTTCTTTGCTAACGAATAAATATTTAATAATATTATTGTCAAGTAAAAATTTCTTTTCGAATGTAATAATTGAAGCAGGATCTGCTGATAATTCATAATAACAGTAGTGACCCTTATCTTGTTTTTTCATTTCGTAAGCGAATAATTTTACGCCCATGTCTTCTTGCTTGGTGATTTCAACACCAGCAGCTTCAAACAAACCAGTCAATAGCTTAAGACCAGCTTGGAATTTTTCTTCGTTAGAATTGAAGATAATTGTGAACTCATAATTTCTCATGGTTCCTCCTTACGGACATTAGATCAACCCAAAAGGTTGATAAAGAGGTTTCTTTGATTAATAATATTTAAGCATTTATTAAAAGATCAAAGGCTAATCATTAAAATGAATAGCGACGATTTACTTCACATCAAAAACCGTCGGAATATACCGGCGGCCTGATGGGTGTAGCTTATGCTACGAAGCGATTGCAAAAGTACAGACTATTTTTTGTTCTTATGTCTATTCTTTCTGAGCTGTTTTTTTCTCTTATGAGTAGCAATCTTATGCTTCTTTCTTTTTCTTCCACAAGGCACTGCAGAGCTCCTTAATATAATTATCTCGGTTTTATAGTTACAACGTAACGCCGAGTCTTTTTACAAATCTATTGGGAGTTTGCCAAATTAAGTCCTTTTAGTCAAGGACACAGCAACCCGCAACAATTCAAGCTAATGATATTATTTTATCTTTCATTATTCAAGGAGTATAATAGATTTTTATAGACATGATTGAAAGTTTTTTCATCCATCTATTATATTGTTCACTTTTCAAAAACTTTTAATCTACGAAATTGTCATAATTGTGTTACCTATATATAAATCAATGTGTTATAATAACTGTAGAAATGTGAGGTAAAAGTGAAAGTACTTATTTTCGGACTAGGTTTGAATGGTGGTGGTTTTGAAGCTGCAGCTTTTTTCTTAAAGAGAAATAATGAAGTTAGAATCACAGATTTAAAAGATAGAAGTTCATTTGGAAAAGTAATCAGCAAATTAGAATCACTCGGTGGTACTTTTATTTTAGGACATCATCGAGAGGAAGACTTCTTATGGGCTGACTTTGTAGTAAAAAGTACAGTCATACCACCTTCTAATAAGTACCTTGATATTTCTAAAAAAGTCATAACAGACTTCAGTTATCTATTTGATAATTATTCTTTTGATAAAACTAAAATAATTGCAATCACAGGAACAAAAGGAAAGACAACAACAGCAAGCTTTGTCACTCATGCTCTGAAGACCATTGGATTCAATGCGAAGATGTGTGGAAACATGGGAATCAGTGCATTCAAGATAGCACAATACCTTGAGGACTACTCCAAGTCTATAGATTATCTTGTTTGTGAGTTCTCATCTTGGCAGCTGCGAGATATGAAACTCTATAAAGACCTGGCAATGCCTTTTTTGGAAGTTGCAGCTCTAACAAATATCATGGAAGATCATCAGAACTCATATGAAAATATGGACCATTATCTATCAGATAAAATGTTCCTGTTTAAAAACACAATTAATTTTGCTCTGGCACCAAAAGCTATGATGAACACCATAAAGAAATATTCAAATATCAAAAAGCGAAAGGTTCTTGATATAAATAAGGGGAAATACAATCAGCTTGGCAATAGACTTGAGTTGATACCTTCTTTAAATATTTTAAAGACTCAGAAGCTCAACGAGAAGGACATATTCAATTCATTATCATCTTATAAAGGTGTGGCTCATAGAATTGAGTGGTTGGGCTCATCAACAGATATAGTTTTTGTGAATGACAGTGCAGCAACAATTCCTGAAGCTGTTCAGTTCTCATTTGATCATTTTTCTTATTTTGAAATTCACTTGATATGTGGTGGAACAGATAAAAATCTCAGACCCGACGGAATGCTGCATGCTCTTAAAAAAGCACAGTCAATAACATTGCTCGATGGATCATTCACACAAAATAAGTTGATTCCATTTTTAGACAAAAATGGGATTGAACACAGCAGACCATATAAATCGATCAGAAAGGCTGCAAGGAATGCCTACAACAATGCAAAAACAAGAAAGGAGACAATCAACATAAATCAAGTTGTCCTCCTATCTCCAGGAGCTGCAAGTTTTGATTTCTTCTTAAATGAATTTGATAGAGGAAATAAATTCAAAGCCGCGTATAGAGCAATTTGTGGCAAAACAAACACAGAGCAGAATATTCAGGACTGATTCACTATTTTCTATAGATATAATATCGAATCATCTCAGCTTTTGAATACACCCAATATGAAAGAGGTTTCAACGGGCAATCAAAAGTTTGGCATCTCTGAACAACAGTACCTCCAAAAGAAGTTTTAAATAAATTGAGGCTCTCAAGATGTTTTGAATTCTTTCCGCCAATTCCAAACAGATCATAATACTTACAACCTCTCTCTTTTCCCAATCTTATTGCCTCATCTTGCAAAGAATAGCTCACACTGTAGCCACATTCTTTAAGAGATCCACCAAGAAGATAGATAGAAACATCCAATCCAAAAAGAACTATTATTCCACCCTGCATCTCTTCATTCACATATGATAGTAGAAGTGTGGAGTTTTTCATGTCTAAAACTTTCTTTATGTAGGAAAAACTTCGTGTGCTGAATCCATCAATCTCACCTGTTTTTCTGTATATTTCAAACCAGCTAACAAGCTGCTGTTCTTCACCACCCCAGATTCTCACATCAACAGAGCTTCTATTTTTCTTAAGCATTCTTTTCGCTCGTTTTCTATAGGAAGCCCTTATATCATCTATATCTCTGCACAGTGGAACAAACACTGTTTCATCAGGTTGCACACTCTCATGATTGATATGAAAGAGCTTCCTATCAATTTTATAGGTTCTATCAGTATTTAAATAGTCAAAACAGAGATCATACTTAATTGTGAATACATTCTTTGGCATGACTTTCTTTAGAAGTTCATTTATTGATGACAGATTTTCAACTGCCAAATATAAAGGAGCACTGTCTATTGGATAGGGAGAGAAAGGAAGATAAGCTATCTCTCTGTTGAATTTTATATTTCGAAAGAGAACCAGCATTTCATAATGAAATTCATCGATGTCCACTCTGTAGGCTTTAGATCTCCATTCATTGTCAATCTTCAAAAAAGCCCAGGAGCTACTGACAATGGGATTTGCACCAAGCAGCTCTTTTTCATCAATCTCTCTTAATTCTACTGCCACAACAATATTTCCTCCAACTCTAGAATACAGTATATCACAGAATCTCAATCAATTAAAAAATCAATTAGAAATAAAACTAAATAATATTTATGAAGCTTGATACAAATCATCAATTCACAGATATGGTGTCTGCTTTACTGTACTTCTTCAATTCTCTCAAAACATATCTATCTACATTTTTTTCACCACCGAAAGATAGATCTATATCACTCAATTCATAAACTTTTTGATTGATTGCATACTGTCCTGCAGTTTCACAATTGATTTGATATTTGATTTGTGCTTTTGAATCTGTATCTTTAATACAATAATAATTATGTTCAATCTCTCCATCATTTGCCTCAATATTATAAGATACAAATGTTGGGCCACTTCCTTCTGACTTGCGTTCATCGTCCATGCTATGAGCAGATATTCCCAACTGTGATATTGTAGGTCTCTTCAAAACACCTGATTCGATTTCATCATCTTTCAATTTGAGCAAATTGTTGAGTTTGATGGCTTCAAAGTTAAGATTCATGCTTGTTTGAATATCAATCAGAATATATGAGCTACCTATATCATCGAATTTATCAAAATCAATGGTGTACAGTCTCTCATCTACATCATCAACAGAAGATGCAGAAAGCAGCGAGTTGATATCTTCTTCATCAATTACTTTTATTTTATAGAGAACATCCTTAGGAGAAAATGAGCTGTAAGAATATTTAAAAACATTCTCATCATATGATAGATTCTCATCTCTGCTCTTCAATCTCCAATATTGTACTGTACAATCGAACATACCAACATCAGAGGGATTGATTTCAAAGCCAACGGAAGAAGAGCCAACATAGCCATCAAAGTAGGCACAGTAATGAGTGTAACCATCATCAAGATCAACCTCTTCAAAAGAAGAGAGAGAGTCCTTCATCATGAGTTCAGGATTCAATCTAGAATCCAGACTGAACACGACAAATACTGCATCGTTCTTATTGTTGTACAGCCACTTCTTTTCAAGGTTGTATTCAGTATCAAAATAAACTACAAGAGAGTCATCAACATTCACATTCAAATTCGAACTGATTTGAGGTGAAGCATTGGGATAAGCAAAACTCATATCAGTAATTATCTGTGATGCAACAGCAAATGTTGGAACAGCAGACAGGACAAAAAACAATATAACACCAATTAATTTTTTCAAATTAAACTCCATTTTCAATAGGCAATCGATAAAAGTACATCAAACTTTTAATTTTTAAGCGTAATGTACATATTTTAAAGTTAATTTGCAATGCAATTTTTCAATGTAATCACTATGATCTGCTGTGTAAAAACGTATATTTTATGAAAAAAAAATCTACCACAGTTAAATTCGTGGTAGATTCTTTTTATTGAGGTCTATATTAACCAACGTCTCCGTTGATGTATTTTTTTACAGTCAATGCAACATCACCAGCTTTAATAGCTTTTCCGTCTACTTTAACAACACCATCTTCAGTATACATTGGCATATCAAAGAATTTAGATCCTTTAACATAGAACTGTTTCTCTGTTGGAGCACTTTCGCCTTCTGGAAGAAGAACTGTACCAACTTCAAATTGAGGAGCAAAAATAACTTCACAAGTTGAGTGATCTTCATCATCTTTTGCAGAAGCAGCTAATAGCATACCACAAGATTTAACACCTCTGAATTTAGCAGGTTTTAAGTTACTTACCAAAACAATGTTCTGGTTCAACAGTTCTTCTGCTGTATAATAAGGAACAATTGAAGATACAATAATTCTTTCTTCTTCTTCATCAGTTTTTAATGTTAAGATATATAATTTATCACCTTCTGGGTGTTTCTCTACATTTACTATCTTACTTACAACGAGTTTAACACGTGCAGCAAAATCCTGTGCAACTGTTAATTCTTTTTCGTCAGTTTCGCTCATCTTCTTGTCTCCTGAACTTTTTTTATTCTTTTTGTCAGATTTTTTATCTGCTTTTTTATCTGCTTTTTTGCCTTTGTTGGCTTCTCTTTCATCTTGAGATCCGGCAAATCGTTCTTTCAACTCAACAATTCTATCATGATCAAGTTTTTCAAATAACAATTTGATATCACCAATTTCTGAGATACCATCATACTGACCCAAATTACTCCAATTATCTCCGTCTCTCTTAACGAAACTGAGGATATCAGCGCTAGCTGTTGGCATGTAAGGTTCAATGAGAATACCTAAATCTCTGATCAAGTAAACCAAAGTCTTGAGTAAGCTTGCAGCTTTTTCAGGATCTTCAGTTCTAGTTCTCCATGGCTCACCATCCTGGAATGCTTTGTTACCCACAGAAGATAGGAAGAAGATATTTCTCAATGCATCACGTTCTACAGCTCTTTCAAACATGCCATCAATTGTAGCTTCTCTTTCTTTGATATCATTGACTAGGTTCATATCAAGCTCACCTTCAGGGATCTTTCCATCATAGAAACGTTTGATGAAGGTCAATGTTCTATTTACAAGGTTTGATAAGTTACCAATTAGCTCGCCATTAACTTTCTCTTCAAAGTCTGCCCATGTGAATGTTACATCAGATTTTTCAGGTCTATTATAGAACATGTAGAATCTCCAAACATCTGCAGGAATACCTGTATCCATAACGTCATTACCAAAGATACCAATACCAAGACTCTTGCTGAATTTTCCGCCTTCATAGTTAAGATATTCTGTTGAACTCATATGATGAAGCATTGTCCATTTCTCGCCAGTTGCAAGAAGAGTTGAAGGGAATATTACAGTATGGAATGGAATGTTATCCTTTCCTATGAACTGGAATAATTCTGTATCTTCTGGACTCTTCCACCAGTACTGCCAATCATCAGTTGCATATGAAGAAATTGAGATGTAACCAATTGGAGCATCAAACCATACATAGAAAACTTTATTTTCAAAGCCTTCTTTTGGAACAGGAATACCCCATTTTAAATCTCTGGTGATGGCTCTTTCTTTTAGACCATCTCTGATCCAGCTTTTTGTTACCTGAACAGCATTTTTAGCCCAGAATCCTCTTACAGATGCTTCTGTCATCCACTCTTCCAATAGAGGCAATACTTTAGGTAGGTCTATGTAAAGATGACTTGTGCTTTTGACAACAGGAGTTGTTCCACAGATACTGCATTTAGGATCAATCAACTCTGTAGGTTCCAACAAAGTTTGACAATTATCACATTGATCGCCTCTGGCATGTTCGTAACCACAATGAGGGCAAGTACCTTCAACAAAACGGTCAGCTAAAAATCTTTCATCTTTAGGACAGTAAAGTTGCTCAATAGTAGCTTCTTTGATGTAACCTCTTGCGTCAACTTCTTTGAAAATCTGCTGAACAATTTCTGTTTGATGAGGTGTGCTTGTTCTACCAAAGTAATCAAAATTTATGTTAAACCACTTATATATTTCTTCATGGATTGCATGATAGTGATCACATAATTCACGTGGAGTTACACCTTGCTGTAATGCTCTTGTTTCTGTTGCTGTACCATATTCATCAGTTCCACAGACATATAATGTTTCATATCCTTTTGATCGACAGAAACGAGCAAAAACATCGGCTGATAATACCTGAGTAAGGTTACCCAAATGAGGAATGTTATTTACATATGGTAATGCAGAAGTTACTAATCTTTTTTTCATGATTCTCCTTGCCAAAAAACCAACTACATACAGTAATTGGAGAAATAGGCTTTCTCCTTATATATATGTTATTTCATCATTAATTTTATAATAAAACGAAAAACACAAAGATATGAACTTTTAACGAAAAAAGTTCTTTCCAATAATACATTTGATAACACAATTTTTCAACCTATGATATTTATTATTAATT
>Ga0172377_10000374_pt1 | contig 41843 bp, 35 predicted proteins | sample Pumphouse3metaG_FD_119749 | JGI IMG/M metagenome (GOLD analysis project Ga0172377, IMG submission 119749) | Leachate microbial communities from a municipal landfill in Southern Ontario, Canada - Pumphouse #3 metaG | ecosystem: Engineered > Solid waste > Landfill > Unclassified | place: Canada... | reverse complement strand
TTTTTTTAATACGACGCGAAGTTAATATTTTTTTTTAATTCTTAAAAGATATAAACCAATAAATGCGATTAATCCGTTTAATACTAATAGAGAAAAGCCTAAATCGAAGTTTAAATATTTTTTAGATAGAATATTTATAAAGAAAGATATCACAGGTGATAGTATAGCGATATATGGTACATATCGGTCGCGTATCTTGCATTTCATAAATATGCCGAATGAAAAGAGCCCAATTAATGGTCCATATGTATATGATACCATCTTATATATTGTATTAATAACTGCATCATTATTAATATAATAAAAGATCATAACAAGAAGAAAAAGTAAAAATGCGAAGAATCCATGTACTTTTATTCTTTTTCTTTTTTTATCTTTTTCTGTCCAGTCAACTCTTTTATCAAAAGAGAGAAAATCCATACAAAAAGAGGTGGTTAAAGATGTAATAGCCCAACCTGTACTTGGATAAGAAGCTGACACGAGGCCTATTAGAAAAACAACTCCTACTCCTACTCCCATATATTGACTTGCTACTAATGGAAAGATTTGGTCTGTGGATTGTATGCCAAGTACTTCCATACCTCCATGAGATTTAACAAATATAGCTAGTACAGCTCCGAGTAGTAAGAAAAAGTAATTTACTACTAAGATAATTATAGAAGTAGTCATAAGGTTTTTCTGTGCTGACCGTATATTTTTACATGCTAAATTCTTCTGCATCATACTCTGGTCAAGTCCTGTCATTGCGATGACTATAAAGACACCAGCTACAAATTGCTTTACTGCATTGATTGGACTAGACCACTGCCACTCGAACATACTTGTATATTGCCTTAAATCATTAAAATCAAGATCTAATTTTTTCCATACTACGACGAAGGTTAGTACTGCGGCTAGTAGCAAAAGTGTTGTTTGCATTACATCTGTCCATATAATGGTCTTCACTCCTCCTTTAAAGGTGTAAAGAAATAAAAGGATGACGAAGATAAAGGCTATTAATGCGAAGGTAAGTGGGTCTGTGCGTGGTACGAATGTAAATAGCACTAGTATGAGCATGAAGATCCGTACTCCAGTGGAGAGAATATTAGCTAACATAAATACTATCGACCCTGTCGTCTGAGATGTGCGTCCAAAGCGTTGCCCTAGATATGAATATATTGATATTACATTTTTTTTATAGAAAACAGGGATTAATACTTTAGCTACTATATAATATCCAAGTATAAATCCTAGAACCATTGGCATATAGTAAAAATTCTGCGTTAGAACATTGCCTGGTACTGATATAAATGTAATTCCGGAGATTGAGGCTCCTAACATCCCATAGGCTATTATTGGCCAAGGGGTTTTACGATTGCCTGAGAAAAAACTCTTTTTTCCTATATTTCTAGTCGTCAGCCATGATATAAGAAAGGTCAATAGCGTATAAATGCAGAATGAGATTATAAAAATACTAAAAGGAAATGTGTGCCTCATAATATAAGATTTATATCTGTATTGGTTGACGATTGGCTATGGATTTTCCAAGTGTTAGTCTATCGGTATATTCAAGGTCGTCTCCAAATCCTACTCCTCGAGCTATCGTACTAAGTTTGATTTGATATTTAGATAGTATTTTATATAAATAGAATGATGTAGTCTCGCCCTCAATCGATGTAGCTATAGCCATAATCACCTCTTTTACATTACCTTCAGCTATAATTTTCTCTAACTGAGAAATAGGTAAATCATCCGGACCAATACCATCCATAGGTGAAATTATACCTCCAAGCACGAAATATTTGCCACGGTATTCTCCTGTAGATTCAATACTTAATAAATCACGAAGGCTTTCTACTACGCAGATTAAAGAATTATCACGATGAGAATCTGAACAAATAGAACATACATCTGTATCAGACACCATATTACATCTTTTACAGTATTTAATATCTCTTCTCATTTTTATGAATGATTCGCCAAAATGGTTTACATTCTCTTGAGGCTGTTTTAATATATGCAAAGCTAATCTTAGCGCTGTTTTTCTTCCTATTCCAGGGAGAGAAGACAGCTGATCAACAGCTTCTTCAAGCAGTGCTGAAGGATATTCATCTTTATATATCATATCTACTATTCTTAGTCGTTTTTAAAACAATTTATTAAAAGGTCAATAGGTCTGTCCACTATTTTTCCTACTTGAAAACCATGATTTTCGGCTGACAATGTAAGTATTTCCTTAAAATTTTCGGCTATGGAACCTACGAAACTTACTTTTAAATTTGTATTTACCCCTTCTAGAAATCTTTCAAAAAAAGCATCAAAAGCCTTTAAAATAAGATTTTTTATATAGTCATTTTCAAGATTTTCTTTACAAAAGTAGGAAAAGCTACCGAGAAACTTACTAGGTCGAGATGTATTATACACATTTTTAACTATCGATGCATAATCAAGATTATATTGCTTTTCAAGCTGATTTTTTAAATTTTCAGGCATTAAATTTTTGATATAATCTCCTAGTAATAGTTTGCCTATATAAGCACCACTACCCTCATCTCCTAGAATAAAACCTCCTGCTTTTCTTTGTATAACAAGATTCTTTCCATCCCATATTCCAGAGTTTGAGCCTGTTCCTAGAATACAAGCTATTCCTTTATTGTGACCAAATAAGGCTAGAGCTGAAGCATGTAAATCAGACCAGATATGCATTTTACATTCATCACCTTGCTCAGTATGTATTAAAACATTTCTAAAGCAAATGAATATTTTATTTTTCACTTCTTCCGAAACTATTCCAGCACCATAGAAATAAATATTAGAAATTTTCTCAAGATTAAGTGCTATCTCTTCTTTAAAAAAAGTTTGAATAATATCACCAATAGTAGTTTCATTCAAAAAAAGTGGATTCAAGCCTTCTGAAGTAGCACTAATAATTCTTCCATCATTATATACTATTCTCCAATCAGTATTGGTCGAACCACTATCTACTATTATATACATAATTCTATTTATTAAAAGAATTCTATTTTTCAGGAACAATAGAAATCTGATACATTTTAGGCCAATATTTCCCTGTTACGTATATCTTTTTCTTACAAGGGTCATATGCTATACCATTTAAAACATCAGTATCTCTTTTTCTCAAAGAAGATGATAATATTCCTGTACAATCTATCTTCCCGATTACGTTTCCAGTTTCAGGATCAATAATAACAATAAAATCTGTTAAATAAATATTAGCCCATATTTTACCATCTATATACTCTAACTCATTAAGATTATTAACAGACTTTCCATTCAATTTCACCTTAATTTTTTTTTGTTCCATAAAAGTAAGAGGGTCATGATAATATATATTAGAAGAACCATCACTAATAATTAATGATTTTCCATCTGTAGTCATTCCCCAACCTTCTCTTGGATTTCTAAAATCGGCCATTTTTACCATTGTCTCAGGATTATATACGAAACATGTATAATGTTTCCATGTTAGTATATATAAATATCCATTGAGTATACATGAACCTTCTATAAAATATTTAGATTCGAATGGTGTGCTTTTAATGGCGCTACCATCTTCTAAATTTACTTGTAAGAATGCAGATTCTCCATATTGTCCAATACTCTCATATAGTTTACCATCATTAAAAAATAAACCTTCTGTATATGAAGCTCTACTATGTGGGTATTCTTTATTTATCTTATATGTATAATGTGTAACATTTTGAGCTACAGCTAATATCGATAATAATAATAAAGTAATTAATATGGAGATTCTTTTAAACATTCTTCCTTCAATATTGATTTATTTTTTAGATTTTTTTTCTTTAAATTCAATAGCTGCTTTTACGAAAGATACAAAAATCGGCTGTGGATTCTCTGGTGTAGATTTTAATTCTGGATGGAACTGAACAGCTATAAAGAAAGGATGATTTGGTAATTCTACTATCTCGATTAGTCCTGTATCAGGATTTTTTCCAGTAGTTTTCATTCCTGCCTTATTTAACATATCCACATAATCATTATTTAATTCATAACGATGTCTATGTCTTTCGCTTATCAATTCTTTCCCGTATATTTTATATGCTAAAGAATCTTTTGTTAATTCACAATCATATGCACCAAGTCTCATAGTTCCACCTTTCATAGTAGTGGTTTTCTGCTCTTCCATTAAATCAATTATAGGATTTTTACAATTAGATTTAACTTCAGTAGTATGTACATCTTCTAGTTTCATGACGTCTCTAGCATATTCTATTACAGCCATCTGCATACCTAAACATATACCGAAGAAAGGGATATTATTCTCTCGAGCATACTTTATAGCTTTAACTTTCCCAAGAAGACCTCTTTCTCCAAACCCTGGAGCTACTAATATACCATCTTTATCTGATAATAATTCTTCAATATTAGAGTCATCAAGATATTCACTATGAACAGTTTTAACATTAACTTTACATTTATTTTCTGCACCTGCATGAATAAATGATTCTAATATTGATTTATAAGCATCTTGTAATTCTACATATTTTCCAACTAAAGCTATAGTCACTTCTTTTTTTGGATTATGAAGTTTTTCAAGAAAACCATTCCATTTCTCCAAATTAGGTTCAGGAGTATTTGTTATACCAAATTTTTCTAAAATAATCTCATCAAGCTTTTCATCTTTCATCATTATTGGTACTTCATAAATACTAGAAGCATCATAAGATTCAATGACAGCCTCTGGTCTTAAACCACAAAATAAAGCTATCTTCTTTTTAAGACTACTTGGAAGATGATGTTCAGTACGACATACTAAGATATCTGGTTGGATACCTTCTTGTTGTAATTGTTTTACTGAATGTTGGGTAGGTTTCGTTTTTAACTCCTTAGCTGCATTTAGATAAGGAACTAAAGTTAAATGGACCTCTATACAATCTTGTTTTGGTAATTCTAACTTAAGCTGTCTAACAGCTTCGATAAATGGTAAAGATTCTATATCTCCTACTGTTCCACCAATCTCAGTTATCACTACATCGTATTTCCCTGATTTTCCAAGAAGAAGCATTCTTCTTTTTATCTCATCAGTAATATGAGGAATAATTTGTACTGTCTTACCTAAATAAGCTCCTTCTCTTTCTCTTTCTATTACAGTTTTGTAAATTCTTCCTGTGGTGACATTGTTCGCCTGAGAAGTGTAAACATTTAAGAATCTTTCATAATGACCTAAGTCAAGATCGGTCTCAGCACCATCTTCAGTTACATAACATTCTCCATGTTCATATGGATTTAATGTACCTGGATCTACGTTAATATAAGGGTCAAATTTTTGAATAGTGACTCTTAAATTTCTAGATTGAATTAATTTGGCGACTGAAGAAGCGATGATGCCTTTTCCTAATGAAGATGCTACACCTCCCGTAACGAATACATATTTTGCTGACATAAATTTTGTTTAAAATGATTACCTATACGGGGTAACAAAGTAACTACATTTTTATTAAATTTGCAATTATTTCACATTAAAAAGATTTTATGAAACAAGATACAACGAGCGAAACTTATAGGTCTGATATAAGTAAATCTCAAATTATAAATAGTTTAACTCTTCGCGAAAAAGTTAAGGCTTTTCAAGCAGATTCTCAGAAGTATTATAAACCTTATAATTTCATGTGTGCCACACAAGATATAGCTAATGATCATGCTGAACTTATTGGATTTGGGTATGATGCTCTTTTTAAACAAAATGCAGCATGGGTATTATCTCGTTTCAAAGTAGAAATAGACCATACTCCTCGCTTATATGATGAAATAGATTTATCTACCTGGCATAAAGGGCCTCAGGGGCCATTTTGGATTCGTGATTTTCAAGTAAACAATCCAAAGACTGGAGAGTCGATGATTCGTTGTACCTCTTCATGGGTAATAATTGACTTAAAAGAGAGAAAGATGAAACACTTAGAATCAGTACTTCCTCTTGATGCAGAAGCTTCAAAAAACGACAAAGATGCCATATCTATAGCATGTAAAAAAATACGTGCTCCAAAAAATATTAAAATTAATTTATCAGGTAAACATAAAGTAGTATATTCTGATTTAGATATGAATCGCCATGCTAATAATGCTAAATATATTGAATGGATTTTAGATTATATAGATACTGAAATAACATCATACTATACTATTTCTTCATTTCAAATAAACTTCAATCACGAGACTTACCTATCAGATATAGTAGAGATCTATACTGCAGAGATTGACCCTTCTCATTCTGATAATGAACATACTAATTCAAACGAAAATACTGATAAAGAGAACACTAAGCATTATAGAAAATTCTACGCACAAGGACTATGTGAAGGAAAAAATATTTTCCAGGCAGAGCTTACTTTTGCCAAATAAATGTATAATATAGGAAGAATTGTATTATCTTTGCAATAATTAAAAAGGTGGAATATTCTGTCGCTATTATTTTTAATAGAGGAAAGTCCGGGCAAGATAGAGCATTGTTCTGTGGAAATCACAGCAGGGTGTAAACTTTGGAACTTCGTAACAGAAAATAACCGCCATGCGTCTGATAAAGGTCGCCATGATAAGTGGTTAGTATTTTTATCTTGCGGTGGTAAGGGTGAAAATGCAGACCTAAGAAACTGCAGCCATATTCAGTGATGAATTTGGGGTACGATCAACAACTTGCAAGGCCAAATATACCGGCAATTAAGAGCTGCTCGCTCAATGTCGGGGGGTAGGCTGCTTAGATAAATGACAGAAGTTAAAAAGATTTATTTCTTTTTGATACAGAACTCGGCTTATCGTTTCACCTTTTTATTTTTTCTATCTTAAACTCGAAATAATGTAACCTAAATAAACAGCTATCAAGCATAAAAGTACATTGGCTATAACGTATATCCCAAAAATAAGATAATTACCTTGATTTATAAACATTAAACCATCATTGGAAAAGGTAGAAAATGTAGTAAATCCCCCACAAAATCCTGTAGCTAAAAAAATCAGAGTCTTATTATTCTTAATAATATTTTCTTCGGCCAAGCCATAAAATAAGCCGATTAAAAAACTACCCAATACATTAACAATCAATGTCTTATAAGGAAAACCTTCTGAAGGTTGATTTCTGAATATCATAAAGAAAAGGTATCTTGTCGCCCCTCCTAATCCACTTCCTAAGAAAGCGAATAATATGTTCTTTAACATCTAATGAAATTTAATTTATACAATTAGTGAGAATATTTCTTTCAACCACAAAGGTACTATTTATTAATCATTATATTCAAAATCATTTTATCTACAGTTTCCATACCTTTTGATCCTATTAATGCTAAATTCTTTATAGTTTTATCAACATCCTCATCAATAATACCATCATTAGATGATATACATATATTATCTATAGCCAGACATGCAGATTGAAATGCTGTTGAAACTCCTGCTGCCACTTTTAACGCACATCCTGCTTTAGCCCCATCACATACTATTCCTGATATATTGCCTATCATATTCTTTATAGCTGCAGTCATATTTTCATATCCTCCACCTCTTAGATATATTAATCCACATGCCGAGCCTGTCGAAGCTACTACACAACCACATAATGCTGACAATTTTCCTAAATAACCTTTAATATAAATGGCTGTAAGATTACTTAAGACTAGTGCACGCGCTAATTTTTCTTTATCAGCTTTCATTTTCTCTGCTACAGCCATCACCGGAACTGTCGCGCATATACCTTGATTACCACTTCCTGAGTTACTCATAGCAGGTAATCTAGATCCAGACATGCGAGCATCAGAGGCTGCAGCAGTTTTAGACATAGCATATTTTAAAAAGGTATCCTTGCCATAAACACAATCATTTTGAGAAGCAGCTATAGTCCTTCCAATATTAAGTCCATAATTATGACTCATACCATCATCAGATAAAGCCATATTCATCTCTCCTGATTCTAGAATAAATGCTATATCATTATACTCTACGCTTACTGCGAAATCATAAATTCTTTTAATATCAAGATTTAAATGTTCGTTAGCAGACGAGGTAGCCACACCTGCATCTCCTTGTATCGATATTTCATCCATCACCTTTGAGGCTTTATCAACTATTACTTGATCATCTAATGAAACATAAATAATAGAGTCATGATTATCTTGAACTATAGATATAGCCTCATGATATTTATCACTATTTTTTTCTCTTCCTCTAACTATCGCTTTTACATATAATTTCAAATTGGTATTAGACAATTTTACCGTTATTTTATTCTCTTTTACCATTTTTTTCGCTTGCAAAAGTTCATTAGAAGTTAGATCTTTTAATACTTCAAGTCTGTATTTTGACTTTCCACAGGTCGCACCAAGAGCAGAAGCAATATCTAATCCTACCATATTCGTTCCAGGTATTCCTACCCCCATTCCATTTTTTAAAATATTAGCACTTAATTCTACTTGAACTGTTTCTACATTTATATTATTTTTCTTTAACTCTTCAGAAGCTCTGGAAACACATAAGGCTACTGCAATAGGTTCTGTACAGCCAAGAGCTGGCTTGATTTCTTTTTTTAATAGTGCTATTATTTGAGCATTAGTCATAGTAATAAATATTTATGATATTCTTAGTTTAATATAGCCATATATTATACAGCCGAACAAATTTAATTATTTATATTAATAAATATTATAATGCGTTACTTTTTTATATAAAAAACTTATAAAAATAAAGTCGCCCAAGTTTAAAACTCGGGCGACTCAATTTGAAATTATATTCTTTAAGAGAATACTTAAGGAATTTTTGAAAGTGTTTATTTTATTTACTAACCTCTTAAATTTTAATTTCAGAAAAATGTGAATTTTTAATCTATTATGATTACATCTTATTTAAGACAAGTTTTATGCCAAAAAAGGTATAATCAATAGATGTTATTTTTTATTATAATTTAAATACCACTAAGGTTTGAGTATTATATATTATATTTTTATCTTTATAATTCATATATCATTACAAAATTATTATAGCCACTTTGATTTTCAATAAATCTCATTAACGATATTGGTGTATTTTCATAATAAAAAATGTAATAAGCCACGCTAAAACAAACTGCACGGAATTAACTATATTAACTAATACAATATATGATTTAGGTATAATGGAATGAAAAAAATTAAACATTGTTTTTAACATTTCATCTGAATACATATCGATACTATTATTCTCCAAAGACTGCATTTTACCAGTTAACTCAGCATTCATATTAATTGAATTTCCAAAAGCATCACGACTTACATATATTAAGGTAATTCCGACTATCGTTGACCAGATAATAGTTATAATAATACTCTTGGATATTTTATTTTTTCTGAAAATATGGACTCCAAGAAAAAACATTGCCTGAACGTATAATACACTTATAATTATATAAGGTATTAAAGTTTTAGAAAATGCGACCATAGAGTAAAAAGCACTTACATCTTTTGAAGTAGGATGTATAAATAAAAATAATAAAGATCGATCTCCTGATATGAGTGAAATAATAAAATCTAATAAGAAAGATAGTATTATAAATAATATTGGATATATGATCACCATGACTAACCATTTTGAAAGGAATTTTTCCAGATTTGAGGCAGGTAACATAGCGTCTAATACTCCTAACCTTTTATCTGAAAAATTAAGATATAATACTAATGGAAGAATTACTATGAAAAGGCAGATGAATGTTATAAAATATTGAAAATCCATTATTTGTAATATAGATTCTAAATATGTTCCTTTAAATCTTTGAATGGAAAATATTATATATATAAATAAGACTATTCCACTTAATATAGCAGCCTTTTTATTATAGTTCATCAAATCTCTTTTCAATAATTTACTTAATCTATTGAAAGAAAAATTATTAACTGAATTATTCATTATTCTTTTGATTAAATATTTTATAATATTTCTCTATATCTGTGATAGTAATATCTAACATATCCATCTTATAGAAGAGTTCTTTTAAATCTTCATTAAAAAATTTATTTTGCATCTCTTCTCTTACTTTTATTTGTGCTCCTTCCAGGACAAAATAACCAATTCCTCTTTTATTGTAAATCATACCTTCTCTTTGTAAATATTCATAAGTTCTAATTATAGTATTTGGATTTACTCCTAATTGAGTACCATATTCTCTGACTGAAGGGATTCTACTACTTACAGCCCACTCTCCTCTTAGAATCTTTTCTTCTATAGTATCAGCTATTTGTATATATATTGGTTTCTGATTATTAAATTTCATATTAATAATATTTATGTGTTTTTATTATTCTATATATTAAAAACCAAGCAATTAATATTTCAAAAATGGCAACTATAAGTTGATAATTGAAAATCCAGGTTGGTGTGATATTATTAATCATATCCATGAGATTCGTTGGGTTAGCAGTACCAACGATTTTACTTTTTTCCATTATTTCAGGCAACATTTTTATAGTAAATGGCGCTGCTAGTATTGATATTAATTGACTTAATATTAATACTGAAATAATAGATTTACTAACTCTATGTGATTTAAAGAAATGTACTCCTAAAAGAAATAGAGCTTGAAGAGCAAATAAACTTACTATAAAATAAAAGAAATAAGAATTTAATATTGTAAGCTGCTCGATTATATCATGATGTTCCGTGATAAAATCATGCATGACACTGATTGATCCTGGTTGTCCAAAGAAAGCAGATACTATATAATCAAGTCCGATGATGATTAAAATAAATAATACTGGAAAGAGCACCACTAGCATCACAAATTTAGAAAAGAATTTTTCTAAATGAGATGCTGGTAACATTGCCTCGATTATGCCATATCTTTTATCATTAAACTTACTATAAAATAAAAAAGGTGTCATCAGAACTAATAAGGCAAAAGCTATGTAGATATTCATCATACTAATAAATGTAGTCATGCTTACGTAACCAAGAAAACATAATAAAACTTTTAGTATAACATATATGGCCGAAATTATTATAAGAGGCTTTAAGACTCTCCGACTATTTGCAGAAAAATTTTTCTTAAATAGTAATCCGAATCTATGTAATGAAAATGTATTGTTCATAGTATGCATTATTTAAATAGTTCTATGAATTTTTCTTTATTAGTTATAGCTGCATCGAAAAGAATCTCGAGATCTACTTTAGATTCGATATTTTCATTATTAGGTTTAACCTCAGAAACGCCAGCTAATGTTGGTTCTGCATATAGAGCATCTTTATCTGCAGTGGTTTCGACTGAAAAATAAAGTTTGTTTGTTATTTCCTCTATTGATGCATTTAATAGTATTCCCTCACTATCCAATATGATGATTGGATCTATCAGATTCTCAAGGTCTTTTACTTGATGAGTAGAAATTATAATTGTATTATTTTCAGTTGATGCACGAGAAATAACTTTTCTTAATTCTGCTTTTGATGGTATATCAAGACCATTACTTGGCTCATCCATCAGTAAAAATTTCGTTTGAAGTGAGAGTGCTACTGAGATAAAAGCTTTTTTAGCCTGTCCCATTGATAATTTCGTAAATTCTTTTGATGAATCTAAATCGAAATCTTTTAATAAATCATTAAGTAGGGTCGCATTATAATTTGGATAAAAAGGAGCAATTGAATCTACGAACCTTTTTATAGAAGAGGATGGTATTGGAAAATCTTCAGGTACGAAAAATATGTTTTGAAGATACTCAGGAGTACGTTTGAATGGATTAACTCCATCTACTGTGCATTCTCCATTAGAACTTTTAAGTAAACCGGCGAGGATTTTTAAAAGAGTAGTCTTTCCTACTCCGTTTTCTCCGAGTAAACCATAAATTTTACCCTCTTCTAGTTGGATATTAATTCCACTAAAAACTAGATGCTTAGGATAACTAAATTCTAGATTTCTTACGTTTATCATAATTTTACTATTTAATAATTTATCTAATTAATCTCAATGAGATTATATCTTCTTTCGGTGTACTACCTAACTAGTACACTGCAAAGATATAACAATCTTATTTAAATGCAAATCTTTTACTAGAATTTTTTATCATTTGCTGTTTTTGCTTTTAGATATTAATTTATACCTTTACAGATTATACATACTTCATATATATTTTTAACTAAAAAAAATGAGAAAAATTTTAATTTTAGCTTCGATTTGTGTTTTTATCGGAGTAAGTTTATCTGCGCAACAAGTAGATAACAGGCCTCTATGGCTAAGACATAGTGCCATTTCTCCAAATGGTGAAACTATAGCATTCGCATATCAAGGTGATATTTTTACTGTTTCCAGCAATGGAGGATCTGCGAAACAGATAACATCTAATCCTGCATATGATAATTATCCTATATGGAGTCCAGATGGTTCTACTATAGTTTTTAGTTCTGATCGTGAAGGTAGTTTTGATATATATAAGGTATCTTCAAAAGGAGGTATTCCTACAAGACTAACTACTCACTCGGGCAGTGAAATTCCTGTAACTTTTAAAGGTGCAGACTCTATTCTTTTTCAGGCTAATATAATGCCAAGTGCTAAGAGTATTCAATTCCCGGAATCAACTTTCTCACAGGTCTATACTTTAAGTATCAATGGAGGTCGTCCTTCAATGTTTTCAACTATTCCACTAGAATATATATCTTTTTCTAAAGATTTTAGTTCTTTTCTATACAATGATAAAAAAGGCTATGAAAACATTTTCCGTAAACATCACACATCTCCTATAACCCGTGATATATGGAAATTTGAAAACGACAAATACACTAAGTTAACTTCTTTTAAAGGTGAAGATAGAAATCCTATTTATACGACTGATAATACTGGTTTTTACTATTTAAGTGAAAAGGATGGAACATTTAATGTATGGAAAAAAGATCTTGAATCAGGTAAATCTACACAGATAACTACATACTCTAAAAATCCTGTAAGATATCTGACGATGTCAAATAATGAAACATTATGTTTTGATTATGATGGAGAAATTTACATTTTAAATAAAGGAGATAAAACAGCATCTAGAGTAAATATTAAAATTACTAAAGATCAGATTAATAAAAAGACAATCAAAAAGATTATTAGTCGTGGGGCTACTGATTTCGATATTAGTGATGACGGAATTCAAATAGCTTTTATTTATCATGGTGATGTTTATGTTACTTCAGCTAAATATAAGACTACTAAACGAATTACAAATACAGCAGAACAAGAAAGAAATGTTGATCTTTCTCCAGATGGTCGCAGCGTTTTGTATTCAAGCCAAAGAAATGGTTTATGGCAGCTGTATCAAACTACAATAGTCAAAAAAGATGAAAAAACATTTCCATATTGTACAGAATTAAAAGAAGAAAATCTTACTAATTCAGATGTACCTTCTTTCCAGGGTAGTTATAGTCCTGATGGTAAGGAAGTAGCTTTCTATCAAAATAGAACTGCTATCTGCGTTATTAATCTTAAAAGTAAAGAAGTTCGTACTGTTATGGATAAGAAATATGGTTATTCATATAGTGATGGCGACCAAAATTTTTCTTGGAGTCCTAATGGTAAATGGATTTTAACTACAAGTTTAACCGTAGGAGGCTGGAATAATCCAGATGTTGTATTATTAGATGCTTCTCGTGGAGGTAAAAATGAAGGTGCAGCTCTTAAAGATAATCTTGTTAAAAATCAAGATATGGAAGAGTTGAAGTCTTTGGAAGTAGATGGACAAAAAGGTATGTATAATCTAACAAGAAGTGGATATGCTGATGCTGCTCCTAAATGGGCTCTTGATGGTAAAGCTATAATATGGTCAAGTGACCGTGCAGGATATAGAAGTCATGGTAGCTGGGGATCAGAAAGAGACGAATATATTATGTTCCTAGATTTCAAGGCATATGATAAATTTACTATGAATGATGAAGATTTAGCTCTTTTAGCCGCTGAAGAAAAAGCAGAAAAATCTAAACGTGAAATCAAAAAAGCAGCTAAAGATTCTATTAAAACGGCAGAAGCTAAAAGTAAAGGCAAAACTCCAAAATCTGTAGAAACTTTAAAAATAGATATAGTAAATGCACATAATAGAGTGTTTAAACTTACTGCGAATTCTTCAAAAATGGGAGATGCTGTATTGAGCTTAGATGGTAAAAAATTATATTATTTAGCTTCATTTGAAAGTAGAGCTGACCTTTGGGTTAGAGATTTAAAAAATTATTCTACGAAGATTCTTATGAAAGGAGCTGGGAATGGCGGTCTTTTATTAAGTAAAAATGGACGCACTCTATATTTAATTACTAGATCTGGTATTAAAGCTATAGATACTATGTCCGGCAGAGCTAAACCATTTGGAGCCTTTGAATCAGTATTTGAATACAAACCATTTGCTGAACGCCAATATATGTTTGACCATGTTTGGAGACAAGTAAAAGAAAAATTTTATGTTAAAGATCTTCAAGGATGTGACTGGGATTATTATAGAACAGAGTACGAGAAATTCCTTCCATATATTAATAACGATAGAGATTTCGCAGATGTACTTTCAGAAATGTTAGGAGAACTTGACGCATCACATACAGGAGCAGGTGCTAGAGTGTATGATATGTCTCTATTACCTACTGCTAATTTAGGTCTATTCTACGACCCTAAATATAAAGGTGATGGTCTTAAAATTCTTGAGATAATTAAAGACAGTCCTTTATATCTTAGAAAAGGTGTTGACTCTGATGCCGATTACGGAGTTGGAAGTATTATCACTAAAATTGACGGTAAAGAAATTAAAGCTGGTGAAGATTATTTTCCTCTTCTTGAAGGCAAAGTTGGCAAACGAATTCGTCTTACCATAACTAATACTAAAGGTAAAAAGCCTACAGATATTATAATCAAAGGTCTTTCTTCTAGAGGTCTTTCTTCTTTACTTTACCAACGTTGGGTAGAAAGAAATAGTAAAATGGTTGAGAAACTTACAAATGGAAAAATTGGTTATATTCATATAAAAGGAATGGATAGCCCAAGTTTCCGTAAATTATATAGCGAATTATTAGGAAAATACAGACATTGCGACGCTGTAATGTTGGATATCAGACATAATGGAGGCGGATGGCTTCATGAAGATATAGTAACACTTATGACAGGTAACCTTTACTGTAAATTCATTCCTCGTGGACAATACATAGGTGATGATCCTTTCGCTAGATGGTGTAAACCATCATGTATGATTACATGCGAAGACTGTTATTCTAATGCCTCTGGTACTCCATGGATTTATCAGAACCAAAATATTGGTAAATTAGTAGGTGCTCCTGTTGCAGGTACCATGACAGCTGTTTGGTGGGAAACCTTAATAAATCCAAGTATAGTATTCGGTATTCCAGAAGTAGGAATGACTGACCTTAAAGGAAAGTATCTTGAAAATTGGACTATTGAACCAGATGTATTAATTTATAATACACCTGAAGATGTAGTATCTGGAAATGATGAACAAATCAAAGCTGCCATAAAAGTACTTGAAAAAGAAGTATCCTCAAAACCAGCTTCCCTATCAGGAAAAAGTTTACCTGAAACAAGCCATTTTCAATTGAAAAAATAATATAACTATTATAAATAAAAAGACTCCAAGATTTTACAATCTTGGAGTCTTTTTTATATAAATGATAACTAAAACTAGCTAAACATTGATTTTAATCTTGTAAAGAAATTCTTATCATTACTTGTAGGTGCAGGTTTGAATGTATCAGACTTTTTCATCTCAAGTATCATATCTTTCTCTTTACGACTTAATTTTTTAGGCATCCATACTTGGACATAAACTAATAAATCACCACTTCCATAACTATTTACATTTGGAATACCTTTTCCTCTAAGTCTTAATATTTTACCAGATTGAGTACCAGGCTCGATTTTTATTTTTAATTTTCCATCGATATATGGAACTTCTGCGCTACATCCTAATATAGCATCAGGTACACTGATAAATAATGAATAAATAAGATCATTTCCATCTCGCTGTAGATTTTCATCTTTCTCTTCCTCGATAACAACCAACAAATCACCATTAATTCCACCATTCTTAGCAGCATTACCTTTACCAGAGACAGTAAGCTGCATTCCTTCCATAACACCTGCAGGAATATTGAATCTTATCTCTTCTGAAGCTTTTTCTAATCCTGATCCATGGCAATGTGAGCATGGTCGAGAAATCACTTTTCCTGTTCCACCACAAGTAGGACATTGAGACTGAGTCTGCATCTGGCCAAGGAAAGACTGTACTACTCTAGTCACTGTACCAGTACCATGACAAGTAGGACAAGTTTTTATATCAGCTTCAGATTCAGCACCTTTACCATTACAATGTCTACAAGCTACTAATTTATTAATTTTGATCTTTTTTTCGACCCCATGAATCATATCATGAAGTGAAACTTTTACTCTAATTCTTATATTAGTTCCTTTGGAAACTCTTCTTCCTCCTCTACTACTACCTCCAAAACCACCACCGAAAGCATCTCCAAAACCACCTCCTCCAAATATATCTCCAAATCTACTAAAAATGTCATCCATAGAAAATCCGCCTCCGAATCCTTGTGCACCTCCACCGAATCCGCCATTCATTCCTTGGTGTCCAAATCTATCGTAACGAGCTTTCTTATCTGCATTACTTAAGACATCATAAGCTTCAGCAGCTTCTTTAAATTTTTCTTCAGCCTCTTTATTTCCTGGATTTTTATCAGGATGATATTTAATGGCCATCTTTCTATAGGCCTTTTTTATTTCGTCAGCCGTCGCATCTTTTGAAACGCCTAAAACTTCATAATAATCTCTTTTTTCTGACATATTTTTCTTCTTTTATAATTAAGCAATCACAGACATGCAAAATTAAATACCTACTACCACTTTCGCAAATCTAATAACTTTTCCATTTAACATATATCCTGTCTGCACTACATCATAAATTTTATTTTTTTGTTTTTTCTCTTTAACAGGAAATTGTGCGACTGCCTCATGATAATCAGTATCAAGTTCTTTACCCTTACATTCTATTACAGATACTCCTTTAGATTTCAAATACTTAAAAAGTTTATTATAGATAAGTTCTATCCCTTCTATCGTAGCTTTTAAGGCTTTTTTATCTTCTTTATCTTCTGGTTTATTTTCTTTCATCACCTTAATAGCACGTTCGAAATCATCCAAGACAGGTAGAATTCCTACTATAGTATCCTCACTAGCAGTACTAATAAGATCCAATCTTTCTTTAGCTGTTCTTCTTCTAAAGTTATCAAATTCAGCAGCTAATCTTATATATTTATCATTAGCTTCATCATATTTAGCTTTATAATCTACTTCAGTCTCTACTTTTTCTTTCTCCTCTTCTTTTCCTTCTTCTGTCTTCCCTTCTGTCTCCTTATCATCTACTATATCTTCAGCACATTTATTTTCTTTATCAGTATTTCCTGCTTGATCTTCATTTAAAGACTCATCTGTATTCTCACTATCTATGTTTTTTTCATCTGATACCTTTTCTGTATTTTCCACTACAGTATCTTTAACTTGCTCTTGAGAATCTTCTTTCTTGATATTTTCTTTCTTTTCTTTCATATTATAATTTTTCTTCTTACTAATTCGTTAAAATATTAACAAAATGTTTGCCAAAAACAAACAAATTCTTATTAAGACATTTTGTCAGAAAATTAACAAAAAACCCTGCATCCTAATTGATTACAGGGTTCCTTTATTATTAATAAAAAGTATTTATTTTACTTCTTCAAAATCTACATCAGTTACTTCATCATCATCTTTAGAAGATTTACTTGAACTTCCTGCTCCAGGGTTTGGACCTGCTTGAGGACCTGCCTGAGGACCAGCTCCAGCTTGAGGACCTGCTCCAGGATTAGCTGCTTGCGCCGCTTTAGCCATATCTTCAGAAGCTTTCTGCCAATCTGCATTTAGTTTTTCTGTAGCTTTATCTATAGCTGCTACATCTCCTGATTTATGAGCTTCTTTCAAGCCTTTAAGAGATTCTTCAATAGCACCTTTTTTATCAGCAGGTAATTTATCTCCGTAATCTTTTAGATTTTTCTCACTTTGGAAGATTAAAGCATCTGCAGCATTGATTTTATCTATCTTCTCTCTTTCTGCTTTATCTTTAGCTTCATTAGCTTTAGCCTCATCTCTCATCTTCTTGATTTCATCCTCACTAAGTCCACTTGAAGCCTCGATTCTAATCTTTTGCTCTTTACCTGTGCTCTTATCCTTAGCAGATACATTTAATATACCATTAGCATCAATATCAAAAGTAACTTCGATTTGAGGAATTCCACGAGGAGCTGGAGTAATACCATCTAAGTGGAAATTACCTATTGATTTATTATCTCTAGCCATTGGACGTTCACCTTGTAAAACGTGAATTTCTACAGAAGGTTGATTATCACTAGCAGTAGAGAAAGTCTCTGATTTACGTGTAGGGATAGTAGTATTGGCTTCAATTAATTTAGTCATTACACCACCAAGAGTTTCAATACCTAAAGATAATGGAGTAACATCAAGTAAAAGAACATCTTTTACATCACCAGCTAAAACACCACCTTGAATAGATGCTCCAATAGCTACAACTTCATCAGGATTAACACCTTTACTTGGAGTTCTACCAAAGAAATCATTTACAACTTTTACGACTGCAGGAATACGAGTAGAACCACCTACTAGTAAAACTTCATCAATATCAGAAGTCTGATAACCAGCATCTTTTAATGCTAATCTACATGGTTCTATAGTAGCTTGAATTAAAGAATCTGCTAATTGTTCGAATTTCGAACGAGTAAGAGTTTTAACTAAATGTTTTGGAACTCCATCAACTGGCATAATGTAAGGCAAATTGATTTCAGAAGAAGTCTGACTTGATAATTCTATTTTAGCTTTCTCAGCAGCTTCTTTTAATCTCTGAAGAGCCATTGGATCTTTATGAAGATCTATATTGCCACCATTCTCATTTTTAAATTCGTCAGCTAACCAATCAATAATTACCTGGTCAAAATCATCACCACCAAGGTGAGTATCACCATTAGTAGATTTAACTTCAAATACACCATCGCCTAATTCCATAATAGAAATATCAAATGTTCCACCACCAAGGTCGAACACAGCGACTTTCATATCTTTATTTTTCTTATCAAGGCCATATGCTAATGCAGCAGCTGTAGGCTCATTAATAATACGTTTTACTTCAAGACCTGCTATTTTACCAGCTTCTTTAGTAGCTTGTCTTTGAGAATCACTAAAATATGCAGGAACTGTAATAACAGCTTCAGTAACTTCTTGTCCCAAATAATCTTCAGCAGTTTTTTTCATTTTTTGAAGTACCATAGCTGAAATTTCTTGAGGGCTATATAAACGTCCGTCGATATCAACACGAGGAGTATTATTCTCACCTTTAACTACTTTATAAGGCATTCTTCCTATTTCTTTTGATACTTGATCAAAAGTCTCACCCATAAATCTCTTTATTGAAGAAATAGTTTTATGAGGATTAGTTATAGACTGTCTTTTAGCAGGATCTCCAATCTTTCTTTCTCCATTATCAGCGAAAGCAACTACTGATGGTGTAGTTCTTTTACCTTCACTATTTACTATAACAGAAGGCTCATTTCCTTCCATAACAGCCACGCATGAATTCGTGGTACCTAGGTCAATTCCTATTATTTTTCCCATAATTATATTTATTTAATTGTTTTCATTCTTTGCCTTAATTATAACGAAGATTATGCCAAAGGAAAAATCGTGTCATATTGTCAGTATAAAAAAGACAAACTTGTAATTTTGTTAAAGTCATAATAATTTTATTGCTTTGTATCTAAATTAAATTAAACTTAAAATGTCTGTAGAAGGTAGAAATAGAGTAATTACTACTCAAAGATTATTAGAGATGAAGCAACGCGGAGAAAAAATAGCTATGCTTACGTCTTATGATTATACAACGGCTAAAATAGTCGATGAAGCTGGAATAGATGTAATCCTCGTAGGAGATTCAGCAGCAAACGTTATGGCAGGATACCAAACTACCCTTCCTATTACAGTTGATCAAATGATTTATCATGCACAAGGCGTCGTAAGAGCTGTCAAAAACCCTTTAGTAGTAGTTGATATGCCTTTTGGTTCATACCAAGGCAATTCTAAAAATGCTGTTTCAAATGCTATTAAAATAATGCGAGAATCAGAAGCAGATGCAGTTAAATTAGAAGGTGGTTCCGAAGTTCTAGAATCCATAGAAAGAATCCTCTCAGCAGGAATTCCTATCATGGGACATCTTGGCCTGACTCCTCAGTCAATACATAAATTTGGAACATATGCAGTCCGTGCTAAAGACGATTATGAAGCAGAAAAGCTTATTAAAGATGCACATTTATTAGAAGATGCTGGTTGTTTCGCCATCGTTCTAGAAAAAATACCAGCTAAATTAGCCACTCGTGTAGCAAGCGAACTAACTATTCCTGTCATAGGAATAGGAGCCGGTCCTGGAGTCGATGGACAAGTTCTTGTCATGCATGACATGCTAGGACTAAATGATGATTTTTCCCCTCGTTTCCTTCGTCGTTACGGGAACATGCACCAAGAATTTCTTTCTGCCTTCAAGAACTATGTAGCTGACGTCAAAAGTAAAGACTTTCCAAACGAAAAAGAACAATACTAATCGTAATTATATATGGCAATGTTTAGCTTCACCTACCGTAACTATTATCAACTATAATGGACACATCAGAAAATAATAAAATATATAGGGTAATTCCTCATGACGAATTTTTAAGCATAAAAGAAAGGATACTTTATGAGGATAATCATATTATTATCATAAATAAACTTCCTGGTGAGATCGTCCAAGGTGACAAAACAGGAGATGAACCTATGAGTGAAATGCTAAAAGCTTATATAGCTCAGAAAGACAATAAACCAGGACGAGTATATATGGGTGTTCCTCATCGTCTTGATAGACCTGTAAGTGGCGCCGTCATTTTCGCTAAAACATCTAAAGCTCTTTCGAGACTTAACAAAAGTTTCAAAGATGGAGAATTAAGTAAAAAATATTGGGCTCTTTTAGAAAAATGTCCTGAGCCAAAAATTGGAGAATTAACTAATTATCTTTCGAAGAATGAAAAAAACAATAAGTCATATATAGTATCTAAGCCTTCTTTAAATAATAAAGATAAAAATATTAAAGAAGCTAAACTTAGATATAAACTCATCGCTCCGACTCAAAAATATTTTCTAGTCGAAATAGAACTACTTACTGGTCGTCATCACCAGATACGATGCCAATTAGCAGGCATACATTGCCCTATAAAAGGTGATTTAAAATATGGTGCGAGGAGATCAAATAAAGATGGAAGTATCTCTCTTCACGCGCATACTATTTCCTTTATTCACCCTACCAAAAAAACTAGAATTACGATAACAGCTCCAACTTATATGGAAAAGTATATTACAAAACAATAAACATTATTATGAAAAAAATCAAATTAACCACTTTTTAACTCTAACGGCTATCGGAACTCTAGCGATTAGCTGTGGTAAAAAGCAAGAACAACCAAAACCTAATATTCTGCTTATTATAGCTGATGATTTGGGTTATGGAGATGTTAGTGCTTATGGAAATACTCATATCAATACACCAAACATTGATAGACTAGCCAAAGAAGGTGTATCTTTCACAGATGGTCATGCTACTTCAGCTACTTCTACTCCAAGTAGATATGCTCTATTTACAGGACAATATCCGTGGAAAAATAAAAGAGCTAAAATATTAGCAGGTGATGCTCCTCTTCTTATAGGAGAAAATCAGTTTACAATGGAAGGCATGCTTAAAAGTAAAGGTTATAAAACAGCTGCAATAGGAAAATGGCATTTAGGAATGGGAACAGGTCATCCTAACTGGAACGAGACAGTAACTCCTGGTGCTAAAGAAATCGGATTTGATTATTCTTATATAATCGCAGCTACATGCGATAGAGTTCCTACTGTATTCATCAAAAATGGGAAAGTAGCTAATCTCGCTCCAGGCGATTCCTTATTTGTTGATTATAATACACCTTTTAAAGGAGAACCAACAGCTATAACTAACCCAGAGTTAATGACTAAAATGACGTGGTCTCATGGTCATCATAATACCGTTATAAATGGCGTTCCAAGAATTGGTTATATGAAAGGTGGAAGAAGTGCCTGCTGGGTAGACGAGAATATCGCTGATACTCTTCTTAATCAAGCTGAACGTTTTGTCACTGAAAATAAAGATAAACCATTCTTTTTATACTATGGATTACACGAACCTCATGTTCCTCGTGTTCCAAATTCTCGTTTCGTAGGAAAAAGTGGCCTAGGTGCCCGAGGAGATGCTGTCTTAGAATGTGACTGGTGTGTAGGACAAATATTAGAACATCTTGAAAAAGAAGGCGTACTTGAAAATACTTTGGTTATCTTCTCAAGTGATAATGGAGCAGTTCTTGATGATGGTTATAATGATCAAGCACGTGAGTTACTTAATGGTGACGATCCTAATGGTGGTTTCAGAGGTGGAAAATATAGCTTATATGAAGCAGGAACAAGAGTTCCATTCTTCGTATATTGGAAAGGACATATTAAACCTGTTGTTTCTGACGCCCCAGTTAATCAAATAGACCTTTTAGCTTCTTTAGCTAAACTAGTTGGAGCTGATATTCCAGAAGGACTAGATTCAAAAGATTTTCTAGATACATTCCTTGGTAAAAGCCAAAAAGGACGCAAATCTATGATAATGGAAGCCAATCAAAGATTAGCTTTACGTTATGGTAAATATGATTTAATACCACCTTATAATGGAGAAGAGAGAAATGAAACTGGGAATGAAGTAGGTAATCTTCCTCAATTCACTTTGTTTGATATAATCAAAGATCCAAAACAAACTACTCAAATCCAAGACCAAAATACTGAAGTAGTTAAAAAATTAAAAACTGTATTCTTAAACGAAACAAAAGGTTTTTATAATCCAAATCAAGCTGTTATAGAATTAAAATAAATCAGCTATACTAATAAACATAAATACCCCCAAGATTTTATAAGTCTTGGGGGTATTTTTATGTGAAAATTATTTTTTTCTTAAACGCAATTCGGTAGATGAAATATTATATTTTGGTGCATCTTCCAAGTAGCGTAATTTTATATCTTTAAAAGAATGATTATATAATCTACAAGCTAACTTATCTTCATATCCAACTCTTGGATATACCCAGATTTCATAATTAGTTAATAATTCTTTCCAACCATACCATTTTTCGATTATAGTAATATTATCACCTCCGATTACTAGTATAAAATTGGTCTCAGGATCTTGTGATATTATTTTTTTTAGAGTTTTAAGGGTATAACGAGGCGTAGACATAGTAAACTCTATATCTGAAACAGTTACCTGCTTTTCTGTATAGTTATTTTCTATAATTATATTATCCACAGTCTTTCTTAGACTTGCTAATCGATTATTAGCATCTTCTAAATCTTCCATTTTTTTCAATGGATTTTTAGGCGATAATATAAAACGCACTTCATCTATTCCCTCATTATCAAGAAGGTATTTAGCTATGGATATATGTCCATAGTGGATTGGGTTAAATGAACCAAAATAAAGAGCACAAGTGTGAGACATAATTTAATTTTTTAGGTTATTGTAAAAAACTACCGATAAGATCATCTGCTTCTTTTAATGTCTTATCTAAATCATCATTTACTAATACATAATCGAACGATTTTTCATAAGTAAGTTCTTCACTAGCTTTAGCTATTCTAGTTTCTATAGCTTCTTTTGAATCTGTTCCTCTATCTATTAGTCTTTGTCTAAGTATTTCTATTGATGGAGTCTTAACAAATACAGCTAAGGCTTTATTTCCAAATAATTTTTTTAAATTTTTTCCACCTTTCACGTCAATATCGAAAACTATCGTATGACCTTTTTCCCAAATTCTATTTAATTCTGAACGAAGTGTTCCATAAAAGGAATCTTCATACACTTCTTCATATTCGACGAAAGCTTTCTGGGAAATAAGTTCCTTAAATTTTCTTGTTGAATAAAAATAATAATCCTTTCCATTTTTTTCTTTTCCTCGAGGTGCTCGTGAAGTAGCAGAGATAGAAAATTCTAGTTCTGGATACTTTTTTAATAAATAATGTACTACTGTACTTTTTCCAGATCCTGATGGAGCCGAGAAGATTATGATTTTATTTTTCATTATTTTTTAAAGTTAATAACAATTGTTGAAATATTGCACAAAAATACCTATTTTTGCATGAAAATTGCAAGTACAAAGTTGATTTATTTTTAATATTTAATTATATTAGAAATTATTCCAAAGATATACAAGTAATTAATATAAATTAATTAAAATAAATAATTATGACATCTTACAAAGAATTAGGCTTAGTGAACACTGTTGAAATGTTCAAAAAAGCCGTAAAGGGTGGATATTCTATTCCTGCCTTTAACTTTAACAACATGGAGCAGATGCAGGCTATCGTTTCAGCTTGTGCAGAAGTAAAATCTCCAGTTATCCTTCAAGTATCTTCAGGAGCCCGTAAATATGCTAATCAAACATTATTACGTTACATGGCTCAAGGAGCAGTTGAATATGCAAAAGAATTAGGTTGGGAACACCCTCAGATATGTCTTCATCTTGATCATGGTAATTCATTTGAATTATGTAAATCATGTGTTGATATGGGATTCTCTTCAGTTATGATCGACGGTTCATCTCTTCCTTATGATGAGAATGTAGCTTTAACTAAAAAAGTAGTTGATTATGCTCATAGTCAAAAAGATTATGTTACTGTAGAAGGTGAACTTGGTGTATTAGCAGGTGTTGAAGACGAAGTTTCTGCAGCTGAAAGTCATTATACTCAACCTGAAGAAGTTATAGATTTTACAAAACGTACTGGTGTTGATTCTTTAGCTATCTCAATAGGTACTTCACATGGTGCAAATAAATTTACTCCAGACCAATGTACTCGTGATGAGAATGGTATTTTAATTCCACCTCCACTTCGTTTTGACATTCTTAAAGAAATCGAGAAACAACTTCCTGGCTTCCCAATCGTACTACATGGTTCTTCTTCAGTTCCTCAAGAATATGTAGCTACAATAAATAAATTTGGTGGTAAATTAGTTGATTCAGTAGGTATTCCTGAAGATCAATTACGTGAAGCTTCTAAATCAGCTGTATGTAAAATTAATATTGACTCAGATGGTCGTTTAGCTATGACTGCTGCCATTCGTCAAACTTTTGTTGAGCATCCAGATTATTTCGATCCTCGTAAATATTTAGGACCTGCTCGTGAAGAACTTAAAAAACTTTATATGCACAAATGCGTTGATGTTTTAGGTTCTGCTAACAAAGCTGAATAATTTATGTAAGTTGAAATAAACTTATAAAACAATATAAAGCCTCGCTCCATAAGGACTGAGGCTTTTTTATTTAAACACAAAATTATGAAAAAAATCATTTTAATCGCAGCTATCGCTGCAACTGCTTTAACAAGCAATTCGTGTGCTATTTTAGGTGGCAAAACAAGTAAGAGTAATGTAGTTAGTGCTATGAATACTAACTCTCCTTTCTCAAATTTTTTAACTTCTTCAGATTTTCTAAGAACAGTAGGTGTAGGCACTGGTAAAACAGAAAGTGCAGCACTTAATCTTGCTAAAATGACAGCAGGATCACAACTTCTTTCACAGGTAGTAGGGATAGTTAAGAGTGTTTCAGGACAGTATTCTCAAAAACAAAACCTAACATCTAATATGTCTTCTTTGATATCAAGTGGAGCAGTTAATGCAGTAAAAGGATTAGTTCAAGGGACGCAAGCTACTAAGACTAAAACGGTTCAAAACGCAGCAGGTAATTTCACCTCTTATGTAGCTATGGAATTAGCTAAGAATAAACTGAAAAATACTTTAACTTCAGCCCTTACTGGAAATAAACAAACGAGTAAAGGATTCGATAGTAATTTATTTGGTAGTCTAATCGACTCTGCAGTTAGTGCAGCTGCTAAATAAATTTAAGAAAACCATAGGTATATATAATAAAAGAAGCATTACTAATCTAGCAATGCTTCTTTTATGTGACCCATGAAGGATTCAAACCTTCAACCTTCTGATCCGTAGTCAGATACTCTATTCAGTTGAGCTAATGGGCCGTTTATTAACTCTTGGTTAATTCAATAAAATTAACCTCTATGAGCTATATATTGTTTCTCTTTAATACGAGCTTTCTTACCATTAAGATTTCTAAAGTAGAAAATTCTAGCTCTTCTAACTTTTCCTCTCTTATTAAGAACGATTTCGCTAATCGCAGGAGAATTGATTGGGAATATTCTTTCAACTCCTACTCCACTGGCTTGTCTTCTAATTGTAAAAGTCTCAGTAGCACCGTTACCTCTTCTTTGAAGAACTACACCGCGGAAACTCTGTAATCTCTCTTTATTTTCCTCTCTAATTTTATAAGTAACTGTGATAGTATCACCAGCACCAAATGAAGGATAATTTTTAGTTTCTTGAGCCATAGCATCTACGGCGATTTTCATTAAATCCATTTTTTCTTTTTTTTACTTAATTATTACTAAGTGCAACATGGCGGCTTCTCTTGGCCTCACCAGAGGTTACTTTTTTAAATCGGATTGCAAAAGTACAATATTTTTTCTTCTATCACAAAAAAAACTTAAAAAAATTTCACTTTTGTTCTATTTTTCTTAAAATTCCCTTTATATATACATAATACATATTAGAATTTAATTAAACCATTATTTTCCTCAATTAAATGCTTATTAATCTTCCCTACATCTTCCCATTCAAAATCTCTAGTCGCTTTACAACCAAAGATAGAATAATCCGACACCATATCTAAATAAAAATCTATTATAGAAAAATCTTCAGGATAGTTTTTCATTAAATCAAATACTTTTAAAGATATTATATGTATTCCTGAAAAAGCATATTTAGAACACTTTTCTATGTCAATATTTTTAAATGGTGATTTGATCTCTCCTGTATTAACATTAGTCCATCCTACTAAACGCATAGAAGTATCAAATAAGAGGTAGCGAGAGCTTTTACGCTTGCTTACTAAAAGCGTAGCTAGCATATTAGTATAAGCTCGAGAATACTCAAGATGTCTTGCCCAGAACCAATCAAGATCTATATTCGATACGATATCAACATTATAAACTAAAAAGGCTTTTGATTCCATGCCATTAACCGACGTTCCAAGTTTCTTCCTAATTATCTTTTCTGCATGTTTAATCCCACCACCTGTATTTCTAAGTAAATCCGTTTCATCGGAACAAGTAATATGCATATCAGCAGATATACCTGATACTACACCAGTTTGGTACTTATGAACAAAACTAATAATTTGCCCAGCAAAATGATGCACATTAACCACCACATTAGAAAAGCCTGAAGCGCCTAATTTATTTAGCACATGTTCTATTAAATATTTTCCATGATACTTTACCAAAGCTTTTGGTCTGTCATTAGTAATCGGTCTCAATCTGGTACCCAAGCCTGCAGCCAAAACAAAAGCAGTACGAGGAGCAAACAAATCTGCAGAAGTATGTAGTGGAACCTTTTTCGAGGCAATGATTTTCTTTATATTTTGTTCTCTATGCTCGAGAATAATTCTGACTCCGTATTTTTCAGAAATATGAGCTGCTAAATGTTCTGCTGCATAAACAGAACGATGACGACCTCCCGTACAACCAAAACTAAACATCAATGATGTGAATCCACGTCTAATATAACATTCTACATGAGGGTCAGATAACTTATAAATAGCATCCATAAAAACTTCAATTTCTCCTATTCTTTCTAAAAAATCTATTACAGGTGTATCCATACCTGTCAAAGAACGATAAATTTCATAACGTCCTGGATTATGCATACCACGACAGTCGAAAACGTAACCACCTCCATTACCTGAATTATCTTCAGGAATGCCTTTCATATATGAAAAACTATTGATTCTAACAGTTAAATCTTCTCCATACATATTTGGCGTGATGAATTCATTTTTTGCAGGAGATAATGATGATATATTCTCAGATTTATCTTTCTCATTAAATTTTTGTTCGAGAGTTTCTATCATACTTAATAATACTGTTTTTAAATAAGGAAGAAAAGATAAATTCTGTGTATTCTCAGATAAATACTCTCTGAGATTCTCTAGAGCGAAAGGAATACTATCTAAAAAATGTTTTTTTCTCTCAAACCAACCTCTATATCCATAGGCTCCTAATGTTTGAAGCATTCTAAATAATACAAAATAACTTAAACGTTTTCTAAATTTAATATTATCAACTACTTCATATTTCTTTAGAGCTTCTACATAATGCATAACTAATTCTTCTTTCAATGAAATAGGAAATTTAGAACGAGCCTGCCATACAAAAGACGCTAAGTCATAATAAATAGGACCTTTTCGACCTCCTTGAAAATCAATAAAATAAGGCTCTCCATTCTTAATCATAACATTTCGTGACTGAAAATCTCTATACATAAAAGTATCAGTCGCTTCTTCTAATAGTTTTGCAGATAAAGCATAAAAGTCATTATCAAGTTTATTCTCATTGAAATCTACACCAGATGGTTTTAAAAAACAATATTTAAAATAATTACAATCATTTATTATCGTTCTTTCATCGAATTCACTCTGTGGATAACAAACAGAGAAATCAAGATTACGAGCTCCTTCGAACTGAAATTGAGGTAATTTTTTTATAGTCTTAAATAAAAGGTCTTTATCTTCTTTAGAATACTGCATAGGCTCTTTATTCCTCGATGAAGATAATGCATCGAATAAAGAAAGATTCCCTAAATCTTCTTGAAGATAAACTTTATAGTCCTCACTATGGGCTAAAACAAGTGGCACATTTAAACCACATTGTTTAAAATGCCTAGAAAGAGATATAAAAGCTTTATTTTCTTCAACAGAAGTACCTATAGAGGACACTATAGTACTATTTTCTCCTATTATCCTCGAATATTTTCTATTACTACCGGAAGAAGGAAATTTCTCTACTTTGAGTATATTCTCATTAGTTAATGACTTGAAAAGAGATTCTGGAGTATTACTCATAATTTCACTGTGATTTATCTATTTATTATACTCCGACTTCTGATGTGTTTTTTCAAATTTTTTAATATAATTAACTACCTCTGTATGACCATTAGCTGCTGCGAAAGATTCTGCAGTATCATTATCAACTTCAGTCAGATATGGATTAGCTCCTGCTTCTAATAAAATTTTAACAACTTCTAGCTGTCCTTCTGCACCTGCAAACATTAAAGCTGTAAAATGTTGGTCGCTATCTATCAAATCAAGATTAGCTCCTTGATCTATCAGATATTTGACTGCTTCAGGAAAAGGACCTGAACTAGCAAACATAAGTGGTGTTCTTCCAGCTGTGTTTTGTACATTGACTAATGCACCTGCATTTATTAAAGCTTTCATTATTTCGACATATCCATTATAACTGGCTAGCATTAAACTATTAAATCCATCCTCATTAGTATAATTAGGATCTACTCCCATATCGAGATATCTTTTAACATTTGTTAAATCTCCATCCTTAGCTGCTAATAGAAGCTCAGATGAAATCTCAGGAGAGATGGTCTGTTGAGTCTGTTGAGTATTAAATTTATTAGACGATTTAGATTTTTTACCATTCTTACAACTACCAGATAGTATAATTGAAGCGAATATTAATATTCCAAGTGTTATTTTTTTCATACAGCGAAGATAATTGATTTTTTCCTATATATAAAAAATATCCACTACATACCAAATAAGTCTGCAGTGGATAAAACACATTCACTATTATATTGTATATAAATCTATATTTTATGCTCTTTCTTAAAGAATGGCGTCAAAGATATAAAATTTTTCATAACTTATATTATATTTGCATAAAAAACAAAGTCATGCTAGATATATCATATTGCTCAGATATGTATCAATATACAATGGGAAAATCTTTTTACGAAGAAGGTCGTAAAGATAAGAAAGCTATATTTAATTTATTCTTCAGACAAGCTCCCGATAACAATAACTGGGCAGTAGTAAGTGGGATACAAGAGGCTATAAAAATGATAAAAGCTGTAGGAAATAAGCCAGAGGATTATTTTGAACAGTTTTTACCTTCAGCAGAATATAAAGAATTTAGAAAGTATCTTTCCACTATGAAATTTACAGGTAATGTATATTGCATGCAAGAGGGTGAGATAGTTTTTCCTCGTGAACCAGTAATGATTATAGAAGCCCCTATAATAGAAGCTCAAATATTAGAAACTCCATTATTATGTATTATGAATCATCAAATGGCTGTAGCTACAAAAGCTTCGAGAGTTTCCAGAAGTACAGATAAACCTATTAGTGAATTTGGATCTAGAAGAGCACATGGGCCTTGGGCTGCGATGCATGGAGGAAAAGCAGCTTTCATTGGAGGGTGTGTAAGTTCTTCTAATATACTTTCACATATTAATTTTGGAGTGCCTTGTTCTGGAACTATGGCTCATAGTTATATTACTTCTTTTGGAAGTACCATAGAAGGTGAGTATAATGCTTTTAATTCTTACATTAATACACATACAAAAGAGCCAATAATACTTTTAATTGACACTTATGATACATTACATTGTGGGTTAAGAAATGCTATAGAGGCCTTTAAAAATAATAATATTGATAATGATTATCCTTATGGATATGGTATTAGATTAGATAGTGGAGACTTAGCGTATCTTTCTAATGAATGTAGAAAAGTTCTAGATAAGGCTGGCTATACTAAATGTCAAATTATCGCTACTAATTCTCTTGATGAATATTTAATACCTTCTTTGGAGAGACAAGGTTGTTCTATTGATGCCTATGGTGTAGGTGATGCTATAGCCACTAGTAAACATAATCCTTGCTTTGGTAATGTTTACAAATTAGTTCAAATCGATGATCAGCCAGTTTTAAAAAGATCAGAGGATAAAGTCAAACTTATTAATCCTGGTTTTCAAATTACGTATAGAATAATTCGTGATGATTCTTTTAAAGGTGATATAACTTGTCTAAGAGGTGATAAGACTACTGAAAAGATTGAAAACAATGACACCTTTATTTTAAGGGATGAATTTGATAGTACTAAGACTACTAAATTTAAAAAAGGTACTTATTCTTCTCGTCCTCTTCAAATCCAGATGATAAAAGATGGCGAAATTATTGCAGAGGAAAAATCTATAAATAAAAAAAGAGATTTTTATATTAATAATTTAAATCATTTTAATGCCACTGAGAAACGATTAATTAATCCTCATTATTATAAAGTAGATATTTCAGATGAACTTTACGAAAGAAAATATTCATTAATTAATAACCTGGTTAAGGAGATTAAAAAATTAGAAGAAGCTGAAGAAGATTAAAATGCATAAAACTCGAAACATACTCGAATTTCTTTTCATAATACTTATTTTGGTAGTTGTATTGACTCCTACCCTAGCTTTTACATATAGCCCACTTCAGGGCAATATGAGCTACGTAACAAGTTTAAGAGATACGACTGCAATAGATTCCATTGCCATAGATAATATTAAGAAAGATTCTGTGGCTAGTGATTCGATGGCTATAGATAGCACTACACTTTTACTTTCTCCAAAAGAGAAGAAAAAATTGATAAAGGAACAAGAAAAGCATCTTCGTGATAGTTTAAGAGATGTTAAAGATAGTCTTAGGAGATTAGTTCCTAGAATCATGACGACTTCATTCATTCCTGATTCTTTGAAGTATAAAAGAATTATTGCCTGGACTGCTGAAACACATTTTAATAAATTAGAGCGTAGTAAAATAGATACTACCTATAATGATTGGTTTTCAGAATATCCTTTTTTCCAAAACGATATAAATGGTGTTTATCTGGGAACTATAGGTTCTGCTATGATGTATCAGAATTATTTTAAAAGGGTTGAAGAACCTGTTTTTAAGGCATATTCGAACTATTTACCTTATACATATACTCCAGAGACTATGCCTATGTATAATACTAAAACTCCTTACACGGAATTAGCTTATTGGGGTACATTATTCGCATCTAAAGATAGAGAAGAATCTAATGTTAAATTTTTACATACTCAGAACATTACTCCTAAATTTAATTTTAGTATTTTATATAAACGCTATGGAAGTAAAGGACTGCTAGAAAATGAGAGTACTGATAACAGGACTTTCGCGCTAACTGCAAATTATCTAGGAGATCGTTATGTAGCTAATGGAGGATACATACATAATAAAGTAACTCGAGAAGAGAATGGAGGTGTTCAAAAGACTTCAGAGGTAACTGATACTATAGTTGATGCTAAAACTATTGCCATAAATCTTAGTGATGCGAAAAATGTATTGAAGAAGAATACTTTTTATATTAGTCAGTCTTATAGCCTTCCTATGAATTTCTTTAGAAAAAATAAAGATTCTTTAGCTTCTGGCGATGGGACTATAGCTTATCTTGGACATTATGGTGAATTTTCAAATTACTCAAGAAAATATACTGATGATATTTCTGGCGATAGTGAAAAAGAATATTATTATAATAAGTTTTATATCAATCCAAGTTCTTCTTATGATTCTACTAAAGTAGTGAAATTTGAAAATCGTTTTTTTATAAGATTACAACCTTGGGCTCGTGATGCTATTCTTTCTAAAGTAGAGGGTGGATTAGGAGATCAAATTTTAACTATTGATTATTTCCAACCTTCGGATTTCATTTATGGTCAAAATGATAATCATCAAAATAACATGTATGTGTATGGTGGGGCATCTGGTTTATTAAAAAAATATTTCGATTGGGATGCGTTTGTAAAATATCATTTTGCTGGCTATAATATCAATGACTTACAGATTAAAGGAAAAATGCGTTTTTCTTTCTATCCTTTTGAAAATAAAAAGGAGAGTATCGATTTTACTACTAAATTTTCACAAACTCTTACTAATCCTACTTTTTATGAGAATCATTATTATTCTAATCATTTAAAATGGGATAATAATTTTGATAAGATATCACGAACTAATCTCGAGGGTACTATCGCTATTCCTAAATGGGATTTGAGTGCTTTCTTCGGATATTCATTAGTAGGAAATGATATTTATTATGACCAAACTGGGATGATTAATCAATATAGTCCTTCAATAAGTGTCATTAGTGCCTATATTAACAAGAAATTTCAATTTGGAATTTTACATTTAGATAACCAAGCTCTTTTTCAAGCTTCATCTAATACTGATATAATTCCTCTTCCTACTATGTCTTTTAATCTTAGATATTATATAGAATTTAATATAGTAAAAGATGTTTGTAGAGCTCAACTAGGAGCTTCAACGACATATGAATCAAAATATTATGCTCCTTCATATAATCCAGCTTCAGCGATGTTTGTAAATCAAAAATATGAAAAAGTTGGAGGTAGTCCTTATGTAGATGCTTTTCTTAATCTCCAGTGGTATAGAGCGTGCATATTCTTTAAATATACTAATGCATCTCTTGGAAACCATGGTGGAGAATATTTTTCTGCTTATCATTATATTAAACCTCAAAAAGCATTTAAATTTGGTATATATTGGCCTTTTTACGTACATTAGATACTAAATATGAAGAAACGATATAAGGCGATATTATATTCGATACTTATTTTGGTATTTATTTTTTCGTTATCAATCTTTGATAATGATGATATTTCATTGGATAATTCTATTTCTTTATATCCTGATTCTTTAGTTTCTGCTATGAAAGTAGATAACGAGATTTATTCTAATGAATTCAGTACAGCTTTACAGTATGAACTATTAAAAGAATATTATAAAGACCATTCACTATCATTTAAATTTCTTCCTCCGTATAAAGAGGGAAAGGATAATGATAATTATTGGGCGATGCTTATTCGTCATGAAATAGATATATTAGTTATTAATCCTGACGTAGATAGTGTTCCAACGAAATACGCAGATGGTATCGCACTAAGTACCCCCCTGGAAAATACAGTATGGGCTGTTCGTCGTTCTGATATAAGACTACTTGGAAGTATTAATGCATGGAGAGGATATTATCGTCAGACATATCAATTTTCTTCTCTAAAAGAAAAGTATTATCGTTCATACCGTTTGAAAAAATACATTAAAAATAAGGCTAAAACGTACACTCTTTCTCCTTATGACTTTATTATTAAAAAAAATGCTAAACTTATAGGATGGGATTGGCGTTTGCTTGCTGCTCTAATTTATCAAGAATCTCGTTTCTCTATGGGGGCGCATTCTTCAAAAGGAGCCATAGGACTTATGCAGATCAAGCCTTCTACGGCTGAATATTATGGAGTCGATGATATTTTCAATCCAAATAACAATATTAAGGCTGGAGTATTACATCTAATTCGAATGCAAAAACTATTTAAGAGAATTTTAAATACAAATTATAAGGATACTATTTTATTAAGTTCTCAAGCAGATTCTACTATTGATATATCTTCTATTGATACTATCTCCATTCCAACAGCAACTGACACAACACATATTATAACAAATACTACAGACACTATTAGTAAAGAGAACTTAATAAAATTCACTTTAGCTGCTTATAATGCTGGAGAAGGAAACATAAGTAAATGCATCACATATGCTATATCTCAAAAGGATATTAATTATCGTAATTGGGAAGACGTCGCAAGTTGCTTCGATAAAATAAAGAATTTCAGAGGTGATGAGACCATAAATTATGTTCAATCCATACTTGAAAAATATCAACAATATCTAGAATATGTCTATTAGATATTTATTACTCTACTCTCATAGTTTTATCTGGAGATACATTTGAAATAAAATTAGATGGAATAATCATTATTAAAATCATAACTAAAAATGAAATGACATTTAATAATATTATTTGGCCTAATGTTATATAAATCGGCACACTATCTACGAAATAATTAATTGGATTTAATTTTATTAATTGGAAGCGCCATTGCAGAAAACATAAAATAGCTGCTACAATATTTCCATATAGCATACCTTTTACTACTATAATAGCTCCTTTCGTTATAAAAATCTTTATTATTGATCTGGTATGCATTCCTATAGATTTTAATAAACCTATCATAGAAATTTTTTGAAATAATATTATTAACAATCCAGATATCATATTAAATCCAGCTACTATTAGCATTAAAATTAATATGACCAATACATTTAAATTCATTAAACCAAGCCAATCATATAAATTTGGATATATCTGACCAATATATCTGAGGACTACAGATGAATCATCATCTTTAGTATATTTATAAAGAATCTCTTCTATCGCTTTAGAAATTCTTTTATCTCTTACACCAAATGCTATATGATGATTCGCCTCATGTCTATCAATATTGATTTCAAGAGAAGAGACTTGATTATTTTTCCATCCATTTAATCTCTGTACTTGTCTTAAATCGATGATTACCATACTTTTATCTACATCACCAAGTTGTGAATTAAATAGTCCAGATATTTTAAAACTTCTTACTCTAATATTATCATCTATAAAATATGCTAAAACCTTATCTCCTACTTTATAGTTGAGCATGTCCGCAAGTCGTGAAGACATAAGGATATCTCTAGAATATTTATTACCTGAAAAATTAGGCAGCTCTCCTTTAACTAAACTTTTTTTATAAAATTCAAGATTATACAATGAATCCACTCCTTTAAAAAGCAATCCTTGAACATCTTCATTTGTCTTGATAATACCACTTGTATATGCTACTCCCTCTATATTCTTTATTCCATTTATAGAATCTATTTTATTAATAAAAGATAAATCTTTATTTATAGGGTATTTATCAGTATTTGGTGGCACTCCTGGAGCTGATAAAACATATTCACCAGAAAAGCCTGTTGATCTTAAATTAATTTCATGCTTAAATCCATTAGTTACTGCTATAGATATCAGAATAATAGACAGACTGATAGCTACAGAAAAACAAGCAATGCCACTTTTTCCTCCTATTTTTTTAGCTATAAATAAATTTAAATTCATATATTTGTATCTCTAAAAGATAATTATCTTTTGGTTTCGCGGAAATAGCTCAGTTGGTAGAGCATTGGCTTCCCAAGCCAAAGGTCACGAGTTCGAACCTCGCTTTCCGCTCTATCTTTAATTTATAATTCTTGTTCATCTTTAAATTTATCACGAATAATACGTTCAAGAATATCGACAGTTTCATCTAAATTAAAACTAGTTGTATTTAAACATAAATTATAAGAAGAAGCTAGACCCCACTCCTTCATAGTAAATGAAGAATAATAATTAGCTCTATTCTTATCTGTCCTTTCTACTAAAGTTTTGGCTTCAGGTTCAGATATATCTAATCTTTTCGCTATTCGTGATATTCTATCTCTTCTTCTCGCAGTTATAAATACAGAAAGCATATTTTCCTCATTTCTAAGCACATAATTAGCACATCTACCAACAAATATACAACTCTCCTGCTTAGCTAATTTAAGAATCGTTTCACTCTGCATACCGAAAATCTTTTCTTGACATAAATAACCTTTAAAAGCAGACAATAAACCATGATTACATTTTTCATCCATCTTTTCTATAATATCTGGGTTCCATCCAGACTCACGTGCAGTAGCAGATATAATTTCATAATCACAGAATTTTATTTTTAATCTTTCAGATAGTTTTTTAGCTATATAACTACCTCCACTTCCAAACTGCCGTCCCAAACAAATTGAATATTTTTTCATGATAATGTTTTTAGTTTTGTAGGTTCTTTTCTATATTTTTTAATAAATCTCAACAAAGTAATAGCTGTTACAATAGCAGCTAAACTATCTGCCATAGGAAAAGCCATCCAAACCCCTTCCGTCCCCTTAATCATTGGCATTATAAACAGAAGTGGTACGAAAAAAATTAACTGTCTTGATAAAGATAAAAATAATGCTATTCTAGATTTCCCTAAACTTTGAAAAAAATTTGAACCTACTGCTTGAATAGTAATTACAGGAAAAGCTAACATTGTAAATTTTAAAGCTAATACAGCTATTTCTACTAATTTAGGATCTGTAGTAAATGCTCCGACCAATACTTTTGGAATTATCTGGCTTAAAAGGAAACCTGTCATCATAACTATTTCAGCCAAAAAAAGTGTCAGTTTTAAACCTTCTATCACTCGTTCTTTCAGTTGAGCTCCATAATTATAACCAACTATTGGCTGTAAACCTTGATTAAAGCCAAAGACTACCATGAGAAATAAAAAAGCAATTCTATTAACTATACCATAGGCTCCTATAAAAATATCACCTCCATATTTTTTTAACTGAAGATTTATAATAATTATCACTCCACTTGCCACTATATTCATAAAAAAAGGAGATAAACCTATATTTAAAATTTCTTTATCAATTGTTTTATTGAATTTATATATACCTTTTTCTAAATGAACGACATCATTTTTATTACTTAGAATTTTCACTAAATATACCAGGGCAATAGTCTGTGCTAATAGTGTACCTACAGCAGCACCTCTTATTCCCATATGAAGAACGAATATAAAAATAGGGTCTAAGGCTGCATTAATACAAACAGTCATAATCGTAGATGCCATAGCCTGTTTAGGATGTCCAGCCGCTCTCAATATGGCATTAAAGCTCCAATACATACATGATATGAGATTTCCAGCCAACAACACTGACATATACTCTCTCGCATATGGTAAAGTATCCTTACTTGCTCCAAAGAATCCAAGTATCGGATTAATAAATGAGAGACATACCACGCTTAATAAAGTTCCTATCACTAAATTAAGCATAACCACATTTCCAAGAACTTTTTCAGCCATCTTATAATTTTTCTGGCCAAGAAGTACAGACAATATAGTAGATGCACCTACACCTACAAGCATTCCAAATGCCGCCTGTATATTCATAAAAGGGAAAGTAATAGCCAAACCAGAAATAGCGAAAGCACCTAATCCATGACCTATATAAATAGCATCTACCAGATTATAAATAGAAGTAGCCGTCATGGCTATTATCGCAGGAATAGCATATTTCTTTAATAATACCCTAATTTTCTCGGTACCAAGTTCTGTTGGAACAATTTTACTCATGCGAACAAAAGTACTAAAAAAACTTATATTTTTTTGGAATTTTATACGATAATAGTGATATTTGAACTCGCTAAACAAATAAATATGATTACTTTTATTACTTCTATTATTTTATTAATAATTGGATACCTAACCTATGGAAAATTCGTTGACCTATTTTTCAATGCTTCATCAAAAAACATCACACCAGCTAATCGACTAGCCGATAATGTTGACTTTAAGGTTTTAAAACCTTGGAAGATTTTCATTATTCAATTCTTAAACATAGCAGGCTTAGGTCCTATTTTCGGAGCCATTCTTGGAGCTGCATACGGACCAGTAGCTTATATCTGGATAGTATTTGGTTGTATCTTTATGGGTGCAGTTCACGATTATTTCTCAGGAATGATGTCCATCAGAAATGACGGCAAAAGCTTACCTGAATTAGTCGGTAAATACTTAGGAAATCCGGTAAGAATACTAATGACTATTTTCACTGTTATTCTTCTTTTAGCAGTAGGTTCATCCTTCGTTAAAGGTCCAGCCGGGCTACTTCAACATCTTACTAACAGTAAAGAAATAATCTGGTTATCAATAATTTTCGTATATTATATTATAGCGACACTACTTCCTATTGATAAGATTATTGGCAATATATATCCATACTTTGGAGCTTTCTTATTTTTTATGGCTATAGCCATATTCGCAGCACTAATATTCAAAGGATTTAATGGTAGCTTAAATTTAATAGAACTAACACCAGCCACTTTCCATAATTTTCATGCAGACCCAAGTAACAACATATTAGTTCCCATGCTATTTATCGTAATCTCATGTGGAGCGCTATCTGGGTTTCATGCTACTCAATCGCCACTTATGGCTCGATGTATGAGTGATGAAAAATATGGACGTAGCATATTTTACGGGGCAATGATAGCAGAGGGAATAGTAGCACTTATTTGGGCGACAGCTGCTATGGCTTATTTTGGCGGTCCTGATGGTTTAAATGCAAGTGGCTTAGCTCCAGCAGTTATAGTAGATAAAATATGTAAATCCTGGTTAGGCATATCAGGAGCAGTCATAGCTATCTTAGGTATGGTCGTCTGCCCTATAACCTCAGGAGACACAGCTTTTCGCAGTTTAAGACTTATTCTTGCAGATTCATTTCATATCAATCAAAAGCCTATAAAAAATAGATTAGTAGTAGCCATACCTTTATTTTTAGCAGCTTTAATTATGTGTAATCTAGAATTTAAAGTTATTTGGAATTATGTTGGAATAGGTAATCAAGCTCTAGCATGTTTTACCTTATGGACTGGAGCTGCATATCTTAAGAGTATCAATAAATCTCATTTAATGTTATCAATTCCTGCGACTTTTATAACATTTATATGTATCAGTTATTTTATAATGGCACCGAATATCGCTGGAGGTTTACACTTGAATTCTTCATTAGGATATACTATCGGAACAATAGCCGCTCTTATATTATTTATTTACTTTTGCATTAGCCATAAAAAAGAGAATAAATCAACATCCGCTAAATAAAACAAAAATCGGAATTAAAATTAATTAATCCCGATTTTAAAGTTTTTCATTGTACTCGTCGATCATTCTCATTGTAATACGATACAAATCTATGAATAAATATTAATAATTTATTCCTATATTAACAAAAATAATTCTTATTTTAGCAAAAAAGTACCTAATGATATCATCTATTATACAAACTTCACCATTTTTAGTATGTATTATATGCATAATCGTAATTTTATTAAAATATAGAAAAAATCATAAACAAGATACCAAATTCCTATTGTTTCTCTTGATCGACATGAGTATTTTCTCATTATATTACTGTTCCTACATTTCAGGAGAGATTAATTTTATAAAAAAAACATACCCAATCTTTATATTTTCCAAATTAACCATTTTCCCATTATATTATATTTACATAAAATCCATAACTATACCCAAAAGAAATAAGAAATTAGAGATCGCATCATTATTACCTGCATTTATCTTTAGTTTCCTGCTATTCATTCTTATTTTTCCCACTGGTATTGAAGAATTCAGTAAATATATTTATCAAGCTTTAACATCTAGGCCTAAACCATCAGATTGTAGTTTGTGCCATTATATATACTATATTATATTATGCTCTAATATATATTTTACATTTCAAATACTTTATACTACTTATAAAGGAATAATCTTAATTAAAAAATACAATCTTGAAATAGCTGATTACTATTCCGATACTTACAATAAAACATTTTTCAATATAAGACACTCTTTTTCTCTATTTTCATTATTAGCTATCCTTCTATTTATGTTAAATATTTTTGGGATGTTTAATTTCACTAATAATCAAGTAATAGTATATATTATTTCTATTTCTCTTTCAATATTTGCCTTTTCCATCGCATATATAGGAGAAAATCAAAAATTCAATATAATAGACTTCGAACAAGAAAAACAAAAAGAAGATAGTACTCATAATGATACATCATTATCACCTCAAATGTTTAGGACTCTCTCTGAAAAGATAGATGATATAATTAAGAAAGAAAAATTATATCTTAACTCTGATTTACGAGTATCTGACATAGCCACCCGTCTAAACTCCAATAGAACATACATACATCAAGCCATTAATAAAGAAAGATCCTTATCTTTTTCTGAATATATAAACCATTTTAGAATAGAACATAGTAAACAATTAATAATAGATAAGATTAATAAAGGAGAAAATCCTACTATTCAAGATATAATTTATGAATCTGGTTTTACCAATATGAGTTCTTTTTACAGGGTCTTCAAAAACGAAACCGGATATACTCCTCATTCATGGATAAAACAAAACACTAAATAATAGTTTTAATATTGTTTTATCTCCATATTTCCATTTAAAGCTTCTAAAGCATTTTCTGCTAAAGCTCCCATTTCATCCTCGCCTGGATAAATCATAACAGGTGCTATAAAATTAATTCTATCAGATAATTTTTTCATAATCATACTATCATTAGCCACACCTCCGGTAAGAAGAATAGCATCAACTTGTCCAAATAAAACTGTAGAAGCAGCACCGATCTCTTTAGCTATCTGATATACGAAGGCATCAGCTATAAGCATAGCTTTTTCGTTACCCTCTTCTATCATTTTATCTATTTCTATAAAAGAATTAGTTCCTAGATATGCTATACATCCTCCATTTCCAGTAATATTTTTTTTCATCTGGTCATACGTATATTTTCCACTGAAACATAAATCTACTATGGCCATTGAAGGTAGTCCTCCTGTTCTTTCAGGACTGAAAGGGCCATCTCCATTAAAAGCATTATTTACATCTATAATCTTACCTTTTCTATGAACGCCGACTGATATACCTCCTCCAATATGAGCTACCACTAAATTAACATCTTCATATTTTTTATTGAATTGACGAGCATACTGTCTCGCTATAGCTTTTTGATTCAAAGCATGAAATATTGGAGTTCTCTCTATAAGAGGAGAACCACTTATCGTAGCGATAGGCTCCATCTCATTAATCACTACAGGATCAGCTATAAAAGCCTTACACGTTCCACCAGCAGCTATTACTTTATTTTTCAACTCCTCAGCTATTAAAGCCCCAAAATTACAAGCATGCTCTCCATACTTATTAGTAATTAGATCCTCTCTCATCTGCTGATTCACTTCATATACACCAGACTGTATTGGTTTTAATATTCCTCCACGTCCGAC